>Ga0315282_10002219_pt1 | contig 36076 bp, 30 predicted proteins | sample YL17G07_20_MG_FD_203693 | JGI IMG/M metagenome (GOLD analysis project Ga0315282, IMG submission 203693) | Sediment microbial communities from Yellowstone Lake, YNP, Wyoming, USA - YL17G07_20 | ecosystem: Environmental > Aquatic > Freshwater > Lake > Sediment | place: USA: Wyoming | collected...
GTCGGCGGATGGACCGGGCTGCAGTCGCGGTTGGCGGACGTCTCGGTGTCGCGCGGCTTTGCGCCGGGCGTGATGACCGAGTCGTGGAAGCACCTGGGAAGCGCGTCGGCCAACCCGATGGGCGTCGAGTGGTTCGGGATGGTGATGGGCCTCGGCTTCGTCTTGTCGTTCGGCTATTGGTGCACCGATTTCCTGGTGGTGCAGCGCGCCATGGCGGCCAGGTCGATGAACGACGCGCGGCGCACTCCGATCGTCGCCGCGATCCCGAAGATGTTCTTCCCGCTCCTGGTGATCCTGCCCGGCATGATCGCCGTTTCGCTGCTGCCCGCGCAGGCGTTCGTCTTCGGCGGCCACACCGACTACAACATGGCGCTGCCGCTGATGCTGCAGCGCTTCTACCCCGCCGGCCTGCTCGGTCTCGGCCTGACGGCGCTGCTCGCCAGCTTCATGTCCGGCATGGCGGGCAACGTCACCGCCTTCAACACGGTCTGGACCTACGACATCTACCAGGCCTACATCAACCGGGGGGGGAGCGACGCGCACTACCTCTGGATGGGCCGGATGGCCACGGTCTTCGGAACCGCGGTGAGCATCGGCACCGCCTACGTCGCGATGCGGTTCGGCAACATCATGGACCTGCTGCAGCTGGTCTTCTCGTTCATCAACGCGCCGCTGTTCGCGACGTTCCTGCTGGGGATGTTCTGGGCGCGGGCGACGCCGAACGGCGCCTTCTGGGGGCTGGTTGCCGGGACCGCGGGCGCGGCCGTCCATTACGTGCTCACGGGCGTCGGGACGAGCCCGTCGGCGCTGCACGTGTACCCGAGCGACATGGCCCAGAATTTCTGGGGCGCGATCGTCGCCTGGACGACCTGCTTCGTCGTGACCATCCTGGTGAGCCTGTTCACGCGGCCGCGACCGGCAGAGGAACTGACGGGACTGGTGTACTCGATGACGCCGCGCATCGTGGAACGGGGCGTGCCGTGGTATCGCCGGCCCGCCACGCTCGGCGCCATCGTGCTGGCGGTCGCGGTATTGTTGAATCTGTATTTCAGGTAGTGCGTGGTGCTTGGTGCTTGGTGCGGTGCTTAGTGCTGGGTGCTCGTGCTTGTCCGCACCGGCACTCGGCACCCGGCACCGCACCCAGCACGTAGCACTTGGCACTCAGCACCCGTGAGGACGTAATGGCTCTCGATCTCCGCATCCCCATCGGCCTGCTGTTCGGCGCGCTGGGCGTGCTGCTTTTCGCGTACGGCCTCGGCACGGGCGCCGACGTCTATCAGAAGTCGCTCGGCATCAACGTGAACGCCTGGTGGGGCCTCGTGATGTTCCTGTTCGGCCTGTTCATGCTCGGCCTCGCGTGGCGGGCAGCCGGACGAAGTCCGGAAGTCCGAGGGTCCGAGGGTCCGAAGGTCTGACATTCGGACCTCCGGACTTTCGGACCTTCGGACGTTCGGACGACTGCGCGGAGTGGTTGACACGCCGCGCGAGCGGCGAACAGAATGCTCGCCGCATGAAGAGATTTGCTGCGTGGGCGTCGGCGACAATCTGGAACATCCGGATCGCGGCCATCGCTCCCGCCGCGGCGCTCGGTTTTGGTGCCTGGAAGGCCGTCCGCGTCATCGAAGACGCCAGCTGGAACGCTGGCGCGAGACGGGCGCAGTTCTCGCTGGGGCTGCTGCTCGTCACCCTCGCACTGGGCGCCATCGCCGCCTCGAGATACCGCGGGCGCAATCCGCGACGCCGCACGCTTGGTGTTGCCGGCGTCCTGCTCGTCTGTCTTGCCTGTTTCCCGGCCGTGCAGGAGCAGGTGCAATGGGGAGCGAGCCGCTACCGCTCGCCCCGCCTGATCGACATTCCGATCACGACGATGGCCGCGGCCAGGGCAATTGCGTCCGGGCAGAATCCGTACAAGGTTCCCGTGGATCCACGCGCCGAGAGCCGGGAACAGGGGCGGAATTACGACGGCTTCAAGTACATGCCGTTGATGGCCGCGGCCTACGCACCAGCTGCGCTCGCGCACAGCGACCGCGGGGTCATTCTGATCAACGCCGTCTGTCACGTGCTGATGGCGGTGCTCATCTTCCTCATCGCGCGATCGCTCTCCGGCAATGCGGCTGCCTCGCTGGGACTCATCTTCTATCTCTGGACGCGTATCGTGCCGCGGCAGCTGTTCAACGTCGGCGTCACCGATATGGCGGCGGTGCTGCCGCTGCTCGCGGCATTCCTCGCGGGCGACGCGTGGCCGTTCGCCCGCGGGTTGCTCGTCGGCATCTCGGTGTCCACGAAGCTGCTGCCGGCGCTCGCCCTGGTGCCGGTGTTCGCGCCAGCCGTCATGCCGTGGCGTGACAGGAAGGCCCTCCGCTTCTGGATCGGCCTCGCGTGCGGCTGCCTGCCGGCCGCGGTGTTCTTTTTCTGGTCCCCGGCTGATTTCTTCAGCAACGTCGTGCTGTTCACCGTCTTGCGGCCGGTCGATTCCACGAGCTGGCTCGATGGCCACGCCGCGGCCTGGCGGCACGTCGCGATGGGCGTGCTGTTCGTCCTGCTCGCCGGTGGCGCGGTCCTCCGATGGATCGCGAAAATGCAACCACGCGTCCGGGTGCTGCTGATCCTGGCGATGATCGTCGGGATGACGCTGCTCGGCCCGGTCAACCACGGCAATTACCAGCTCTGGTGGATTCCGTGGTTCGCCATCGTCCTCGCCTTCAGCCTTGGCGTGTACGTGTTTCCGCCCGAGCCCGTCAACCTGCTCGAACCTCAGCGCGACGATACCTGCGTCCCGCGCGACACGGCGACATAGGACGCGAAGACGGGCCTTGACCCGGCTCGAGCCGTGAGCCGTGAGGCTTCTTCAGAAGTGCCAGCTCACGCCGAACGCGAAGTGGTGGGTGCGGAGGAGGGTCTCGACGCGGGCGCCATCGGCGGCATCGACCGATTGGCGGCAACGCGTGAACTTGTACTCGGCCAGCGCGCGCAGGTGCTTCCACACCAGCAGCTCGATGCCGCCCGCCGCCTGGAACGCAACCGCGCCGCGCTCGTAACGCTCGTCGCCGACATCGGCGATCGTGCTCTCCACGTGCGGCAGCGTCGGTCCCGCGCCGACACGCGCCGCGGCCACCAAGCGCGCCGTCCGATAGTCGCCGCGTTTCCCGAACGCGTGCCGGACGACGGCGTTCGCGAGAAGCATGTTCTGGCCGTGCGAGATCGAGAAGCGTTGAAGGAGCGCGCCCAGGGGAACCGGGCCGGGCGGTCAGGCGCCCTTGATCCAGACCAGTTCCTTGCACTGCGGGCAGGCGTAGGCGAGACGGAGATCGTCCTCGAAGCTGACAAAGCCGCCGTGCGCGTGGCACGAACAGGCGGGACAGATGGCGGGAGTGGCGGCCTGTATCGTCGAAATGCGCAAGCCGCGCCCCGTGCAGGGGTCGGGAACGAAGGCGGGAGGTGACGGGTTGCGACGCGTCACGCGGGGCACGCCGCCGGACGACTGCCACTCGAAGATGCCGAAGAAGAGGTCAGTGCGCGCGGCGCCCATGAGCCGCGGATGGTAGCACACCTGTCCGCGACCCGCAATATATTGTGGCAGCGGCCCCGTCCAGCTGTCATTGACCGGGCCGGACACGGATGTTAGGCTGTTGCTTGGCCCTTGGTCACGCCGGAGTGCGGCGGTACCCTGGCCGCGCGAAGGCGGGCGGACCGACCCGTTGCGAAAGTGGCGGAACTGGCAGACGCGCCGGACTTAGGATCCGGTAGCCGAAAGGCTATGGGGGTTCAACTCCCCCCTTTCGCACCAACCTTCGCTCGCTTGCGGATGAAGCCCGCTCCTCAGCGCGCTTCGGTTGGCAAGCCAAGCGAAGGTTGTCCACCGGAGCAGGCCGAGCAAGACAAGCCACGCGCAGGCCTGCGAAGGTGGACGTCCGACATCGGCATCTACTCGCTGTAGCACGCCCTTCGACTTACCGATACCCTCATGAAGACAGAGTTCGTGGACGTCAGCGAAACGCGCAAGAACCTGAACGTCGAAATCCCGAGTGCCGACGTGGATGCGGAGATCGACCGCATCTCGCGCAACTACAGCCGCGCGGCCCGCATCCCGGGCTTCCGCCCGGGCAAGGTTCCGCAACGGCTGGTGCGGCAGCGGTTCAGGGAGCAGATCCTGCATGACGTCGCTCACGAGCTGATTCCGCGCGCCGTCGACGGCGCGCTGCGCGAGCGGGGCGTCGAGCCGGTCGATACCCCCGACATCCGCGACGTGGTCGTCGAGGAAGGACAGCCGCTCAAGTTCACCGCGACGTTCGAGACGGTACCGCCGATCGATCCCGGCGACTGCAAGGCGATCCACCTGACGCGCACGGTGGCGCCGGTCGACGAGGCGGCCGTCGATCAGGCGCTCGAGCGGTTGCGCGAGCGCGCGGCCCGGTACGAGCCGGTCGAGGATCGCCCCATCGGCGCGGGCGACACGGTCGTCGTCGATCTGGAACGGCGCGCGAGGGGAAGCGCGGAGGCCGATCGGCACGAGAACGTGTCGGTGGAGATCGGCGCGCCGGTGAATCCGCCGGGATTCGACGAGGCGCTCGCCGGGCTGCCGGCCGGGGCGCAGAAGAGTTTCGTCGCACGCTACCCGGACGACTACGCGATCAAGGAGCTCGCGGGCACCGAGGTCGATTACGCGGTCACGGTCAAGACCGTCCGGCGCCGCGTCGTGCCCTCGCTGGACGACGAGTTCGCCAAGGATCTGGGCGAGTTCGCGACGCTCGCCGATCTGCGAAACCGGGTGCGCGAGGACCTGACACGCGCGGCCCAGCAGGACGCGGATCGCCAGGTGCGCGGCGAGCTGCTGAAACAGCTGGCCGGGCGCGTCACCTTCGAGGTACCCGCCGCGCTGGTCGAGCGAGAGCTCGATCGGCGCATCGAGGAGTTCGTCCGGCGGCTGATCGAACAACAGGTGGATCCGCGGCGCACGAACATCGACTGGGAGGAGATGCGCAAGAGCCAGCGCGAGCCGGCCGGAGAGGCGGTGCGCGCGGCCCTCGTGCTCGACGAGGTGGCGCGACGCAACACGCTGACGGTGTCCGGCGAAGAGGTGGAACGGGAGATGGCGCGCTACGCGGAACGCACCGGGCGCAGCGTCGCGGTCGTGCGCGCGCAGCTCGAGAAAGAGGGCGGGATCTCCAGACTTTACGCGGGCTTGCGGCGGGAGAAGGCGGTTGACTTCCTGCTGGCGTGTGCTACCATCGAGCGAAAGTAGCCTTCCGCCACACTCCAGCAGCACAACGTTCTGCCGCATGGTTCCCCGGGACGCCGCCCGGGGTCGCCTGGCGGGCCGAACGCTATCTGATACTCGGCGACTGGCGGGTCGCCTGCGACAACACCTATGCCGACAGCACTTCCCGACCCCCGGATGCAGCTGGTACCGATGGTGGTCGAGCAGACCAGCCGCGGCGAGCGCGCCTACGACATCTTCTCGCGCCTGCTGCGCGACAACATCATCTTCATCGGCACCCCGATCGACGACAATATCGCGAACCTGGTCATCGCGCAGATGCTCTTCCTCGAAGCGGAGGATCCGGAGCGGGACATCCTGCTCTACATCAACAGTCCCGGCGGCTCGATCACGGCCGGCATGGCGATCTACGACACGATGCAGTTCATCCGGCCCGACGTGTCGACCTACTGCCTGGGGCAGGCCGCCTCGATGGCGGCGGTGTTGCTGGCGGGCGGAGCCAAGGGAAAGCGGTACTCGCTGCCGAACTCGCGGGTCGTCATCCACCAGCCGTGGATCCAGGGCGGGCTGGCCGGCCAGGCGACCGACATCGACATCCACGCGCGCGAGTTGCTGCGCACGCGCGAGCGGCTGAACGAGATCCTGGCGAAACACACGGGCCAGCCGCTCAAGCGCATCCAGGACGACACCGAGCGCGACTACATCATGACGGCGGAGCAGGGCAAGGAATACGGTATCATTGACGACGTCATCTCGAAGCGCGCCTAGGGGGCACGGCGGTCCGTGCCCGCCGCGCACGAGCGGTCCCCCGCGCAGGGTTCCCTTATGGTCAAGAAAACTGGCGAGTCCGAGGTTCTCCGGTGTTCGTTCTGCAACAAGGATCAGAACGACGTCCGCAAGCTGATCGCGGGCCCGACCGTGTTCATCTGCGATGAATGCGTCGAGGTGTGCAACGACATCATCGCCGATGACAACCGCTTCGAGAACCGGGCCGTCCGCTCGTCGCTGCCCACGCCGCAGGAAGTGAAGAAGTTCCTCGACGAGTACGTCATCGGGCAGGAACGGACGAAGAAGAAGCTCGCGGTCGCGGTCTACAACCATTACAAGCGGATCGAGATCCTCAAGCAGACGCGCACGCGCAACGACATCGAGCTGACCAAGTCGAACATCCTGCTGATCGGGCCGACCGGCACCGGCAAGACGCTGCTCGCGCAGACGCTCGCCAAGCTGCTGTCGGTGCCCTTCACGATCGTCGACGCGACGACGCTGACCGAGGCGGGCTACGTCGGCGAGGACGTCGAGAACATCATCCTCAAGCTGCTGCAGGCGGCCGGCGGCGACATCGAGAAGTGCCAGCAGGGGATCATCTACATCGACGAGGTCGACAAGATCTGCCGCAAGGACGAGAACCCGTCGATCACCCGCGACGTGTCGGGCGAGGGGGTGCAGCAGGCGCTGCTGAAGATCCTGGAGGGCACCGTCGCCAACGTGCCCCCGCAGGGCGGGCGCAAGCACCCCCACCAGGAGTTCTTCCAGATCGATACGACCAACATCCTGTTCATCTGCGGCGGCGCGTTCGTCGGCCTGGACAAGATGATCGACCGGCGCACCGGCAAGAAGACGCTCGGCTTCAAAGCCGACGTCAAGCCGGCCAGCAAGAAGGAAATCGGCGCGACGCTCGAGCAGGTGGAGCCGGAGGACCTGATCAAGTACGGGCTGATCCCCGAGTTCGTCGGCCGCCTGCCGGTCGTCGGCACGCTGCACGAGCTCGACAAGGCCGCGCTGATCCAGATCCTCACGCAGCCCCGGAACGCCATCACGCGGCAGTACCAGCGGCTGTTCGAGTACGAGAACGTGAAGCTGCGCTTCACCGAGGACGCGCTGGACGCCATCGCCGAATCCGCGCTCAAGCGCAAGATCGGCGCGCGCGGACTGCGCATGATCATCGAAGACCTCATGCTGGACCTGATGTACACGCTGCCCAACCAGAAGAAGGTGCGCGAGTGCGTCATCACGCGTGAGGTCGTCGAGGCCAAGGAACAGCCGATCACGCTCATGGAGAAAGCGGGATAGGTCGCCGGGCAGTGCTATCCCGCTTTCCAGTGCGCCGCTGTGCAATAGCGTGCAGGCGGCGCACACCGGCTTGAGTCTCGCCCGCTATCAGCCGATAATCGAAGAGAAGGCGGTACACCCAGGATTCCATGGAAGTCTACGAAACGATCCCAATCGTCCCGCTTCGTGACGTCGTCGTGTTCCCCCACATGATGATGCCGTTCGTCATCGGGCGGCCGGCCTCGACGCGCGCCCTCGAACACGCGCTGCTCAAGGACAAGCGGATCTTCCTGGCCGCCCAGCACGACGCCGCCGTCGACGACCCGGCGCCCGCCGACATCTACTCGATGGGCTGCATCGCCAACATCGTGCAGAGCCTGAAGCTGCCGGATGGCAACGTGAAGGTGCTGGTCGAAGGGGTGGATCGCGCCCGCGCGGTCGAGTGGAAGGAAGACAAGGGCTTCTACCGCGTCGTGGTGAAGGTGGTCGCGCGCCAGCGCGACGCCAGCGGCGACGTCGAGAGCGCCATGAGCCGCGTCGTCTCGCTGTTCGAGCAGTACGTCAAGCTGTCGAACAACCTGCACTACGACGCGATGATCGCCGCGGTCCGGGTGGACGACCCGGGCAAGCTGGCCGACACGATTGCCGCCCACCTGGTGGTGAGCGTCGAAGAGAAGCAGAACCTGCTCGAGATGATTTCCCAGCTCGAGCGGCTGAACCGCATCTCGTCGATCCTCGAAGTCGAGGTGGACAAACTCCAGGTGGACCGCCGCATCCAGTCGCGCGTCAAGAAGCAGATGGAGAAGGCGCAGAAGGAGTACTACCTCAACGAGAAGATGAAGGCGATCCAGAAGGAACTGGGCCGCAAGGACGAGAAGCTCAACGAGATCGACGAGCTGAAGAAGAAGATCGAACAGTCGAAGATGCCGAAGGACGTCGAGGAGAAGGCCGTCCAGGAGCTGAAGCGCCTCGAGGCGATGCCGCCGATGTCGGCCGAGGCGACCGTCTCGCGCAACTACCTCGACTGGCTGATCGCGGTCCCGTGGCACAAGCGGACGCGCGAGAGCCGCGACCTGAAGCGGGCCGAGGAAATCCTGCACGAAGACCATTACGGGCTGGAGAAGATCAAGGAACGCATCCTCGAATTCCTGGCCGTGCGCGCCCTGGTCAAGAAGCCGAAGGCGACCATCCTCACCTTTTCCGGGCCTCCGGGCGTCGGCAAGACGTCGCTCGCCAAGTCGATCGCGCGCGCGATGAACCGCAAGTTCGTCCGCCTGTCGCTCGGCGGCGTGCGCGACGAGGCGGAGGTCCGCGGGCACCGGCGCACCTACATCGGCGCCTTCCCGGGCCAGATCATCCAGATGATGAAGAAGGCCGGGTCGATGAACCCGGTGTTCCTGCTCGACGAAGTCGACAAGATGTCGATGGACTTCCGCGGCGACCCCTCGGCGGCGCTGCTCGAAGTGCTCGACCCCGAGCAGAATCACACGTTCCTCGACCACTACCTCGACGTCGAGTACGACCTGTCGAACGTGATGTTCATCTGCACGGCCAACGTCCTGCACACCGTGCCCCAGGCGCTGCGCGACCGCATGGAGGTGCTGAACCTGCCCGGCTACACCGAGCAGGAGAAGACCGAGATCGCCAAGCGCTTCCTGATCCCGAAGGCGGTGCAGGGAACCGGCCTGACGAAGGCGAACATTTCCTTCACCGACGACGCGATCCAGACGATCATCCAGCGGTACACGCGCGAAGCGGGCGTGCGCAACCTCGAACGCGAACTCTCCTCCATCTGCCGCAAGGTGGCGCGCAAGGTCGTCACCGACGGCCGCGACTTCGCCGAGGAGGTGACGCCGGAGAGAGTGACGCAGCACCTCGGCGTGCCGCGCTTCCGGCCGACCGAGGCCGAACAGAACAACGAGATCGGGATCGCCACCGGCCTCGCCTGGACCGAGGTCGGCGGCGAGATCCTCGTCACCGAGGCGACGCTGATGCCGGGCAAGGGGCACCTGACCCTCACCGGAAAGCTCGGCGACGTCATGCAGGAGTCGGCCCAGGCGGCGATGAGCTACGTGCGGTCGAAGGCCGAAGAATTCGGCATCGCGAAGGACTTCAACCTTCGCAACGACGTGCACATCCACGTGCCCGAGGGCGCCATCCCGAAGGACGGTCCCTCGGCAGGCATCACGATGGCGACGGCGCTCGTCTCGGCGCTCACCCGCATCCCGTCGCGCCGCGACGTGGCGATGACCGGCGAGATCACGCTGCGCGGCAAGGTGCTGCCGATCGGCGGCGTGAAGGAGAAGGTGCTCGCGGCGCACCGGGCAGGCCTGAGGAACATCGTCCTGCCGAAGGACAACGAGAAGGACCTCGCGGACATCCCCAAGAACGTCCTCGACATCCTGAACGTCTACCTCGTCGAGGTAATGGACGAGGTGCTGAAGATCGCGCTCGCCGACCCGCTGCCCACCCGCCTGCCCGCCGAAGCGCAGGCCGCCGCGGTCGAGGTGGTGGCGTCGGACGACGCGGTCACGCATTGAACAACGAGCGTCACGCTTGGCTCACGGCTCACGACTGACGGCTGACGGCCAGCCGGGCTCACGTCCTGGTTGGCTCGCGGCCCTGGGCCTCCGCAGCCCTGAGCCCCGCGATGCCGTAAGCCATGAGCCGTAAGCCTTCGTCCGATTCCGGCCGGCGCTTCTGCGCCCGGCCGTCTCCGTCCCCGTTTTGAAAATCGACTCCGTCGAGTTCGTGCGCAGCGCCGCCGGCGCGGGCGATCTGCCCCATGCCGGCCTGCCCGAGCTCTCGATGGTCGGCCGCTCGAACGTCGGCAAGTCGTCGCTGATCAACGCGTTGATGAGGCGGCCGGTGGCGCGCACCAGCGCGACGCCGGGCAAAACGCGGCTAATCAACCTGTACCGGGTGGTGACACCGCCGACCGGCCCGTTCTACCTGGTCGATCTGCCCGGCTATGGTTACACGCGCGGACCCCAGGACGCGAAGCAGGAATTCGATCGCCTCGCGACGATGTATTTCGCCCGGGCGATGCCGACGTCGTCCGGAGTCCGGAGTCCGAAGTCCGAAGTGCGGCCGCCGACATCGGACACCGGACACCGGACACCGGACCACGCAATTCGTCCGACCCCCATTGGCGTTCTTCTTGCGTTGGATGCCCGTCATCCCGGGATGGAGAGCGATCTCGCGACGCTGCGGTGGCTGCGCGATCGCGGGTTCGGGCCGGGAAGGGCGCGAAGGCCGGCGGGGGCGCAATACGTTGGGCCTCTGCACATCGTCGTGACCAAGACAGACAAGTTGTCGCGCAACGAGCGCGCGAAGGCGCTCGACCGATTCGAGCAGTTGTGTGAAGAGCCGGTGCTCGCCGTTTCGGCGGCGACCGGCGAAGGATTGGAAGACCTGTGGAAACGAATCACGTCGTGGGCAGCGTCGCTGGCGGCGAACAGCCGGCCGCGATCCCGCCCGTAGAACTCTCCACCCTGAAGGACATGAACATCCGGGCGCTGACCGACATCGCCCGGCAGCTGGAGGTGCCGGGCGCCACCGGCATGCGCAAGCAGGAGCTGATCTTCCAGATCCTGCGCGTGCGGGCGGAGCGCACCGGCGCGCTGTTCTCCGAAGGCGTCCTCGAGACCCTCCCCGACGGCTTCGGGTTCCTGCGGGCGCCGGACTACAACTACCTGCCGGGGCCCGACGACATCTACGTCTCGCCATCGCAGATTCGCCGCTTCGACCTGCAGACCGGCGACACGGTCTCGGGCCAGATCCGGCCGCCCAAGGAGGGGGAGCGCTACTTCGCGCTGCTGCGTGTCGAGGCGGTCAACTTCGAGCCGCCCGAGAAGACGCGCAACCGCGTGTTCTTCGAGAACCTGACGCCGCTCTATCCGCAGGAGAAGTTCGCGCTCGAGACGGAGGCCGACAACCTCTCGGCCCGGGTCATGGACCTGATGGTCCCGATCGGCAAGGGCCAGCGCGGTCTGATCGTCTCGCCGCCCCGCACCGGGAAGACGATGCTGCTGCAGAACCTGGCGAACAGCATCGCGAAGAACCACCCGGACACGTACCTCATCGTGCTGCTCATCGACGAGCGGCCCGAAGAAGTGACGGACATGCAGCGTTCCGTGCACGGCGAGGTCGTCTCGTCCACCTTCGACGAGCCGGCGCAGCGTCACGTCCAGGTGGCCGAGATGGTCATCGAGAAGGCCAAGCGCCTGGTCGAACACGGGAAGGACGTGGTCATCCTGCTCGACTCGATCACGCGGCTGGCGCGCGCCTACAACACGATTGCGCCGTCCTCGGGCAAGATCCTGTCGGGCGGCGTCGACAGCAACGCCCTGCAGCGGCCCAAGCGGTTCTTCGGCGCCGCACGCAATATCGAGAACGGCGGCTCGCTGACGATCGTCGCGACCGCGCTCATCGACACCGGCTCGCGGATGGACGACGTGATCTTCGAAGAGTTCAAGGGAACGGGCAACCTCGAGCTTCACCTCGACCGCAAGCTGGCCGACCGTCGCGTGTTCCCCGCGATCGACATCGCGAAGAGCGGCACGCGAAAAGAGGAACTGCTGCTGCCGCGCGAGGACCTGAACCGGATCTGGGTGCTGCGCAAGGTCCTCACCCCGCTGTCGCCGCCCGAGGCGATGGAACTGCTGCTCTCGAAGATGGGAAAGACGAAGAGCAACGCCGAGTTCCTCGCGGCGATGAACGGCGGCGGACGGTAGCTGTTCGTGGGGCGACCCTGAGGCCCCGCCCTACGGGGCGCCGCTCAACCGATAGATCCTCGCCTCGTACCCGCCGCGGGACACCGCCGCCACTTCCCGAAGGTCTTTCCGCCGGTCGATCGCTTCGACGAGCCTCGCGTATGCCGCGCGGCCGTACGATTCCTCGTGAACGACGACGTACTCGGTGCCGTGTGCGCGGAGCACGCGCATCGATTCGGCGTCGGGGAAAGCCGCCATCGCCTGCATGAAAGCAACGTACGGCGCCGGGATGACGCCGCTGTACCCGTTCACGATCCGCTGCCAGTGAAAGGTCGAGCGGTAGGTGTAGCGGGCCTCGAGCTCCCACTGCGGCTCGATGCCGACGGCGGGCAGCTCTGCTATGACGCTCGGTTCCCGGCCGTCGAACCACCGGTACACCGGATCGGGATCGGGTACGCGATCGAGCGACAGGACGGATCGCGATTCGAACAGCCCGACCGTGCACACGGAGATGGCGAGCAGGTACTTCAGGGAGGAGCGTCCGATGCGTGCGTTCAGCCGGGCGACGCCGTACCCCGCCAGCACCGCCAGCGACAGGCCGACGCAAATCGAGAACCGGCCGGGGCACCGGAGGCCGCGAAACGGCAGGAGTACCCGGTAAAGGAACGGAAACACATAGCCATGCGCGCCGAGCGAGGCCTCGAACGCGAAGACCAGGCCGAGCGCGTAGGCGATGCGGGGAGCGGAGAGCGGCGGCACCAGCGCCACCAGCGCAAGGACCACGATCAGCAGGCCCGGAAACGAGTGCTCCGACCCCGGCGGCTCGGTTTCGAGTACGCCCGCCCACGCCGGCCGAGAGCTGTCCACGACCAGGTAGTCCCGGGGAACGGAACTGTACCGCTCGACCTCCGAGAAACGGCGTTCGCCGATCACGTTTCGGGCCTGCAGATGCGGCACGACAATCGGGAGGACGAGGGCGGAGGCGAGCAGCGTTCCGGCCACCAGGGGCCTGATCGCGCGGCCCGCGCCCCGGCATGCAAGGGCCAGCGCGCCGGTAAGCGGCACGAGGTAGGCCGTGAGAAACAGGCCGAGGTACGCGCTCGAAAGGAGTTGGCCGGCGACCGCTCCGCCGGTCATCAGGCCGTGCCGCAGCCGGCCGCCGTATATAGTCCGATGCAGCGCGAGCAGCGCCAGTGGCATCCAGAAGACGAACAGCAGCTCCGTCGTGCCGTACCTCTCGAACCTGAACGGGTAGAAGGCGAAGAGGACGCCGGAGACGATCGCGGCGGCGTTGTCCCTGGTCAGCGACCGCACCAGCGCGTACATCGCCAGGCCGGTGAGGACGAACGTGAGGAGAATCCACGCGTTGAGGACGTAGACGCCGGGCGCGCCGAGCCAGAACGCGGGCGCCGCCAGCATCGCGGGCAGCACGTGGAATCCGAGTAGGCCAGCGTCAGCGGGGCAGGATGGTAGATATCGCCGTCGAACAGGTGCAGCGGATCGCGCGGGAGCTGATGGGCGACCCACGCGAGCCGCCAGGTGGCGAACAGCGGATCGCCGAGATCCCTGACGGAGTCGAAGCGGGCTATCTGCGGGTAGGTCATCGCCACAGTCAACAGCAACATCAACGCGCCGACGGCGACGATTTCAAAGGCGGTGACGTGCACTGTCCGGACAGGCGGGAGATAGTCGTCTTCGGCCAGCCGCGGATCGCGCGACAGGAAGCGGGAACGGGCCCGGCCGAGAAGCCGCTCAATCCGCCGGGGCAGGTTCTCGCGCCGAAACGCGAGATGCCGGGACGTCAGGACAACCGCCACCCAAAAGGCGAGTCGCAGCGCCGACGTCATCTTTACGCGGACTCCGGCGAGGTGGAAGACGGGGCCCCTGCCTGTGGCAAGCGTCCACACGAGCAGTGTCACCAGGACGAAGCTGAGGATGTCGGCGGGGGTCACCCACCAGGGGCACGATGCGGGTCGCGGCTTGTCGCTCATCTGGAACGGGAACGTGCGCGAGCGCACAATTCTGCCGTCCCTGAGACGTACAGCGCAAGGGTCTGAGCGCCGGCCAACCGGCAGGCCCAAAGCCCAAAGCCTGAAGCCCAAAGCCTGGCTCGTGTGCCCCTACTCCACCCTCAGGGCAACGGTCGGGTCGACTCTTGTCGCCCGCCTGGCGGGGATCGCGCTGGCGGCCAGCGCGACGGCGGCAAGAAAGGCGGCCACGGCGACGAAGGTCACCGGATCTGCCGGCGCGATGCCGAACAGGTACGCCGTGAGGAAACGCGTCATCGCCAGCGCGCCGCAGATGCCGAGACAGAGTCCAATTCCCGTCAACACGACGCCTTCGCCGAGGACCGAGGTCAGCACCTGCCCCGGCCGGGCGCCAAGCGCCATCCGGACGCCGAACTCGCGTGTGCGCTGCGCGACGCCGTAGGCCAGGACGCCGTGGACTCCGATGCCCGCAAGCACGAGGGCAACGGCGGCGAAGAGTCCGAGCAGGATCATGACGAAACGTCGCTCGGCCAGCGAGTGCGCACGGGTCCGCTCGAGCGGCTCTGCGCCGAAGACGGCAAGCGAGGCGTCCTGCTCGCGGAACGCGCGCCGTACGGGGGGCAGGAGCGCGGCCGGCGCGCCGGACGTCCGCACGAGCAGCACGTGCGCTCCGTTCACGCTCGGCGCCTGCGCCAGCGGGGCGTAGGCTGCGATCGGCGCCGCGTTGGCCAGCCCGTGGAATCGCTCGTCTCCGACAACGCCGACGATCTCGCGCGACGCACCCCAAAAGCGGATCTTCGCGCCGAGTGGATCGCGGCCGGGGAAGAAGCGGCGCGCGGCCGCTTCGTTGATCAGCACCACGGGCGCGCTGGCGGTTGCGTCCGACTCACGGAAGAGGCGGCCGCGGACCAGCGACAGCCCGACCGTGCGGAAGTAGCCCGGCGTGACGCGGCGCACGGAGATCTCCGGAAACCCCGCCGACTCCGCTTCGCGTCCCACGATGACGAACGAGTTGGTGAACCCGGGGTCGAGCGGGTGATTGCCCGCGACGGCGGCTGTCTCGACTCCGGGCAACGCGCGCACGCGTTGAACGAGCGCGTCGTTGAACGCGTGAATCTCCTTGAAGTTCGGAAAGTTCGCGAAGTTGACGGGGTATCGGGTCCGCGGCAGCTGGTACTCGGCCTTCATGACGCCGCCCACGTGGAACCCGGCGTTCACGTGCTCGAGTCTCCAGAAACTGCGCACGAGCAGGCCGGCGCCGGCCAGCAGCACCACGGCGAGCGTCACCTGGGCGACGACCAGCGCGCGCGTCACCGCCCGCGCTGCCCGCCCCTGCGATGCCTGCCGGCCCGCGTGGCCTTTGAGGGCGGTCTGCACGTCGAGACGCCTGGCCTGGAACGCGGGCAGCAGGCCGAAGACCAGTCCGACGACCGCGGCAATCGAGAGCGAGACACCCAGCACCCGCCCGTCGATCGTCACGGCCGAGAGGCGCGGAATGTCAGGTGGCGCCATCGCGACCAGCGTCGCGAGCGTGAGCCTGGCGAGGCCGATGCCGGCAATGCCGCCGATGACGGCGAGGATGAGGGTCTCGACCAGGAACTGGCGGTACAGCCGGGCTCCGCCCGCTCCGAGCGCCGAGCGGACGGCGATCTCGCGGCCTCGCGTCGTGCCGCGCGCGAGCAGCAGGTTCGCCACGTTGACGCAGGCGACGAGCAGCACGAAGGCGACCGCGCCGACCAGCAGCATCAGCGCCGGACGAACCGGGCCGAAGACCACCGCGCCGAGCGCTTCCACGTTGACTCCCCTGGCTCGGTTCGAGGCGTAGGTCCGTTCGAGGTCCGCGCCGATTGAGTCGAACTCGCGCTGCGCCGAGGCCAGGCCCACGCCCGGCGCCAGCCTGCCGAGCACGAACAGGCCGTGCGTGTCGCGGGGGTATGACTTGGGATTCGGCTGCAGCGGCAGCCAGGCGTCGACGCGAACGCGGTCGCCGCGATCCGCGAAGGAGCGTGAGTACACCGCGGCCGACAGGATCTGCAGAACGCCGAAATCCGACACGTCGCGGACGACGCCGACGACGGTGAACGGCTCATCGTCCAGGTGCAGGACGCGGCCGACGATGCCGGGATCGCGCGCAAAGGCGCGCTCCCAGAGCGACTCGCTGATCATCACGACCGGCGGCCCTCCCGCCTGGTCTTCCTCTTCGCGGAAGGAACGGCCGGCGATGGGATCGAAGCCGAGCGCCGGCAGCAGATCGTGCGAAACTCGCAGGGCGGCCAGCCGGGTCGGCTCGCCGTGCGGCGGCGTCAGGTTCGCTTCACCTGCCGCGAGCCCGGCGACGCGGTCGAGAGTCCGCGCCCGCGCCCGGAAGTCCAGGTAATCGGGGACCGAAGCCGGCTCGCGCAGCGTGCCGCTCTGCCGGTCGGTCTGCCAGACCATCACCAGGCGATTGAGGTCCTTCACCGGCGCGGGGCGCAGAAGGACGGCGTCAACCACGCTGAAGATGGCGGTGTTGGCGCCGATGCCGAGTGCGAGGGTCGCGACAGCGGCAGCCGTGAACAGCGGGGCGCGGCGCAGTCCGCGCCAGCCGTAGCGGATGTCCTGGAGCAGCGTGTCGGCCGCCTGTCCCACCCGGACGTCGCGGACCCGCTCTTTCACCTGCTCGACGCCGCCGCTCTCGACGAGCGCGGCCCGGCGGGCCGCGGCCGGCGGCAGGCCCGCGCGCATGTTGCGCTCGGCCAGCTCGTCCACGAACGCGCGCAGTTCGTCGTCCAGATCGGCCTCGAGCCGGTCGCGCCGGAACAGCGTGCGGACAAGAGCCGCGAACCTGGTGCGGAGTGCCATATGGTCCCTCTTCTCGAAGGCGAGCGAAGCGCGCGATCCCCCCCTGGGGACGCCTACCGCGATTCGAGCACCTGAGTCATCGCGTCCACGATCCGCGCCCACTGGCGCTTCTCGAACACGAGCTGCCGCCGCCCGGCCGGCGTCAGCTCGTACGACTTGATCCTGCGGCCTTCGCCCGTGGCCGACCATTCGCCGCGGAGCCAGCCCTTCTGTTCCAGCCGGTGCAGGGCGGGAAACAGCGAGCCGGCCGGGACGTCGAAGGTGCCGCGGGTGACCTGGCGGATGCGGTCGGCAACGGCGAGCCCGTGGAGCGGCCGCAGTTCGAGGGTGCGCAGCACCAGCAGGTCCAGGGTGCCGCGCAGGAGTTCGGTGGCGTCATGGCCTCTCGGCATGAAAAGGCCCTCGTGAATTGCCGTCGATCCGCGTATGGGAGCTCGATATAGGAAATCGATATCGGAACTCTATAACAGCCCGGACCCTGCACGCAAGCACCTTGCACTTTGCACCTTGCAACCTGGAAAGCGGCGTCGCGCAGCACGAGCTGCCGCTGACCGCGCTCAAAGTGGACCCCGGATACGACGCGCTGCGCGACCAGCCGAGGTTCACCGCGCTGCTCCGGCGGCTGCGGCTGCTGCAGTGAAGCTGCGGGTCAAACCGTCGAGAACACAGACGCATTCAGTGCGCAGCTTCCCTGCTAAGCGGGCCGCGTACGGCCCGCAAAGACACGATTTGGCCAATCCCAAACGACCTGCTAGAATAAGTGGTTCGTCCGCTTCGAAGGAGTCTGGTGTGAAGGAAGGCATTCATCCGAAGTACCACGAGGTCGAGGTCCGCTGCGCGTGCGGCGCCACCTGGAAGACCCGCTCGACCAAGCAGCAGCTGCACCTGGAAATCTGCTCGAATTGCCACCCGTTCTTCACGGGACGGCAGAAGCTGATCGATACCGAGGGCCGCGTCGAGCGGTTCACCAAGAAGTTCGGCGCGCAGACCGTCGAGAGCCGGAAGCAGAAGGCCCGGGCGGCCAAGAAGGAAAAGGAAGCGCCGACCGGGGCGTAGTCCCGCCTCCGCTCCCCTGCCGAGGTGGCGAGCGACGAGGCGGCCGTGTCCGACCGTCGGCTCGTCACCGACCCGCGTCGCGTACCTGCGGCTCGACAGCACACTCGGCATAGGGTCCGGGCAGGAGCAGCACCTGCGCGGCAACCCGCACAACCGCCGGCGGTGATTGGCTGGCTGCGGCCGCCAGCGCCGGCACACTCATTCCCGACTTCCTCGCGACCCGCTCGAGCAGATTCCGATTCCCGGCATTCGCCACACGCGAGAATTCCTCGTAGCGTTGGTTCGACAGCAGAACGGGCGCCGAACGCGCAGCAGAGGCGGAGGCGGGCGAGGGGCGCAGCCACGAGAACGGCGCGAATCCGAGAGCGGACGCCATCATCAACGCCAGGCCGACGATGGCGATCGTGACCGCCTGCGACGCGCGCAGGTTCGCGAACATTTCCGTGAAGTAATAGTGCCAGGGGTGCAGGTGCGAGGGATCGAGATAGCCGGTGAACCGTGTCAGCACGTGCGTCCGGAACATGACGTTCCACACGTCGCCGCCGAACCGGTGGTACTGATACAGGAACCAGGGCGCGATCAGCGCGATCGCCAGCAGCGCGGTGCCGAACCAGGTTCGCCAGTCATCGCGCAGGCGGGCGCGGTCTTCTCGCGACAGCAGCACCATCACCGCGAGCACGAGCGGAAGAAACAGCGCTGCGACGAACTTCGTCATGAACCCGAGGACGAAGTAGAGCCCCAGCGCGAAGACGTGCCACCGGCGCGTGGCCAGGCCGCCGCTCGTGCTCCATCCCAGGAAGTGGTACACGCCCGCGCAATAGACGAGCACCACCGATGATTCCATGTTGTTGCCGCGGAGCCCATGCTCGAACAGCAGCGGCTGGTGCGCGAACAGGACGAGCACGGCGGCCATCCCGCACAGCGGGCCAGCCAGCCGGCACAGCGGCAGGCAGAACAGCACGAGGACGAGCCCCGGCCAGAGCCAGCGCGTCCCCCGGATGCGCGTGCCCGGTCCGCGCCGGGACGAGTTGCCTGCGCCGCCGACCACCTCGTCCGTTCGTGAAGTTGCCACTCCCCGGGTCCTCTGGCGAAACGGGGCGCAGCCGCCTCGGGCCCCGCGATTCTGCGTCGCAGTCCGCAGAGTCTACTACATTCGTGCGCGGGGCCCGTCGGCGCCGCCGGCAAGCTCGCGTCAGCAGACCAACGCACCACGCGCGCAGCGTGCGCCCGTCAAATGCCGCGGTATTTCGCGCGTGCGTCGAATCGCACCGGGCGCGGACCTTCGCGCCGCCCGAAAGATATGAGAGAATCACGGCCCGATGCATCCCGATTCGACGGCGGTTGACGATGTGACGATGCGGTACCCGTGGTGGGTGCAGGCACTCGACATCATCACCGTGGCGGGCGCGCTGGCTGGCGTGGCGCTGCTGCTGCGAACGGGGCCCCGTTTCACGATCGGTTCCCTGTTCATTTCGCTCCGGTCGCCGTGGCGGCCCCTCGCGTGCGCTGCCGCGGCTGCCACGCTTCGGCACGTCCTCTTCCGAAGTCCCGCGCTGCACGCGCGCCTCGCCGCGCAAGTCGCCAGTCTCGTCCGCTCGCGTTCGCTCCGCGCCGTCCTGACGCCGTTCCTCGTCAGCCGCGCCGCCGTTCTGCTTGCCGCGTACCTGGCGCTGCTGACGGTCGGCTACGCGACCGACCGCCCGCGACCGCGTTTCTCCGACAACGCGTTCCTGGACCTCGTCACCAAGTGGGACGGCGAGTGGTACTACAACATCGCGTCGGACGGCTATCGGTGGGATGACGAGTTGCGGCACCGGGCGAGGCTGGCGTTCTTTCCCGCCTACCCGATGCTGATGCGCGGCGCCGGCTGGGCGGCTGGCAACCTGGTCGTCGGCGGGCTCATCGTCTCGCTCGTTGCGTTCCTCTGGGCGCTGACCTACCTCTTCCGACTGGCCCGGGAGGACCTCGACGACGAGGCCGCGCGAGGGGCGGTTGCGCTTCTCGCGTTCTATCCGTTCTCGATCTTCTACGGAGTGCTCTACACCGAATCGCTGTTTCTCCTGGCCGCGATCGGCGCCCTCCATCACTTCCGGCGTGGCGAATGGGCGAAGGCCTCTGCCTGGGGCCTGCTCGTCGGCCTGACGCGCCCGAACGGCTTCCTGTTGTCGGCCGTGCTCGCCGCAGCCCTGGCCGAGCGGGTGCTCCGTGCCAGGCGCGAAGGACGGCTCGACGCGCTCGAATGGCGGCGTGTGCGCGTCGCCGTCCTGGTGTCATCGCTGCCGGTCGTCGGCGCCGCGATCTACAGCGCGTTCTGCTGGTCGCTGACCGGCGACCCGCTCATCTGGGTGCGGCTGCATGAATTCTGGGGACGCGGCACGCGCACGTTCCTGCAGATGCTCGGCGATCGCTACAGGATCGTCCGGGAACACGGGCTTTTCGGATACGTGGCCGCGATGCCGATCGATGCGGTCGACATCTGCGCGGGGACATTTGCCGTCGCAGCCATCTGGCCGGTCTTCCGGCGACTGGGGCCGGCCTGTGCCCTCTTCGTCGCGATCAACGTGGTTCCGCCGCTGCTGTCGGGCACCACGATTTCGCTCGCCCGGTTGACATCCACGCTGTTTCCGCTGTTCCTCTGGCTGGCTGTCGTGCTCCGCAGTGAGCGGCGGACGTCGGTGGTTGGCGCGTTCGCGACGCTTCAAGGTCTCTTCGCGGTCCTGTTCTTCACCTGGCGAAGGTTCTATTGACCGCGGTTCTACCATCGCACCCGCGCGGCCCTGCCCTGCCGAAGCGTTCGAGTTCTGCGGCATCAGCTCTCGCCGGTCGTCCCGACGCCCAGCTTCCGTTCGATTCTGGAGAGGCGACGCCGCAGCGCCTCGTTCAGGCGGGGATCGTGCGTGCCGTCCAGCGCGCGGATGACGAGGGCGCGCGCCGTCTGCAGATCCTTCGAGCGGTGCTCGTGGTGAACCGCGAGCGCCTGAAGCGCCTCGAGGTCGACGCCTGTCTGGGCCATCGACGCGTCCAGCAGCCGTTGCCAGGCGGCAGCCGCATCGTCGTAACGGCGTTCGCGCCGGTGGCGCACGGCCAGACGCCGCAGCGCCTCCCGCGCCACGATCGGATCGTCGCGCCAGTCGGCCGTCGCGTGTCCCTCGACCGCGTGCTCGTAGCACACGGTGGCGCGGTCGGCCGCGCCGGATCGCTCGTACAGCCGGCCGAGCGCAAGGCATTCGTGCGCATTGCGCGCGGCCTGCGGGCCCTCCTCGATCATGCGGGCGACGAGGCTGGCGAGCGCGGCCAGCGACAGCAGGTCGAGCCGGTTGTGTTCGAGCACCGGACCGAGCGGGCGGGCGTCCCCCGTGCGGACGTAATGGAAGTAACGGGAGGGAATCTCGGCGCCGGGAACGTCGCCGGTACGTCGGAACCCGAGCACCGCCTCTTCGAGCGCACCGAGCGCGCAGCTGGCGGCACTGGCCGACACCTCGTAGCGGCCCCGCCGTAGCTGCGCGCAGTCTTGACCGCGCAGCGCAGGCGGGCGAAACTGGTCACGCAGGGCGGTTGCGCGGAAGTAGCGGGCGAAGGCGTCGTGCCTGTCGCGATCGACCGGTGCATCCTCGGGCGGCCGATAGCGCCACAACCGCCGCGCGGGATGCAGGAGATCGATGTGCGGGACGCCGTCGAACGGTGACGGCACGCGATGAAACAGGTACCTGCCCGCGATCAAGGGGACGTCGAACGTCTTGCCGTTGAAACTGGCCAGGGTGACTCCGGCGAGCGGCTCGGCGGCCATGCGCAGCAGCGCCGGTTCGTGCGCGTAGCCGCCCAGGAAATACTGACGCGTGCGAAAGCCGCCGCCCTCGAACCAGCCGTAGCCGATGAGAAAGGCGCAGGTCCCGGCGCCACCGCTCAGGCCCGTGGTCTCGAGGTCGAAGAAGAGGACGTCCGACGTCCGAGGTCCGAGGTCCGAGGTCCGAGGTCCGAGGTCCGACGTCCGACGTCCGACGTCCGACGTCGGAGGACCGATGTCCCAAGTCCGCGAACCATCTCGTTTGTCGAGGCCGGCGAACAGCGTGTCGGCGGAAGGCGTCGATGCCGCGTCGAAACGTGACAACGCCTGCCGACAACGTGCAAGCGTTTCCGCGTAGCACCCGATCTCCGCGTCGCCGTGCGCACGATCGGCCGGGTACTGGCGATCGACGACAAGGCACACGCCGCCCGCATCCCGGTTCCACCAGCCGCCCAGCAGGTCGGCGATCCACGTCGCCTGCTCTTCGTCAACGCGATGCCGGTGCTCCCCCTCCGGCTCGTACCGGAGCTCGCGCAGCGACACGCCCGCGTCGATCGCGCCGGCGTTGTCGGTGTGGGACCCGGCGTCAGCCGGGGTCACGTGGGATCCGGCTTTAGCCGGATTGCTCGCCGGCCGTCCCACGACCGACTGCTGCAAGGCGTCGCGCAGTCGCGACCGAAAAGAAGGATCGAGCGGCATGATCACGCCCACTCGGGACCGGGAAACGGATCTTCAGGCGCGCCGGGCAGCGCGACCGCCGGCAGGCGCGACAGGATGTCGAGGGCGACGGCCTTGGCGCGTGGTCCCGTCTCGCCGAGCGGGCCCACGCACGACGGGCAGCCACTCCCGCAGGGACAGCCGGCGATGAGATCCCGCGTCTTGCCCACCAGGTCGGCCGTCATGCGAAACAACGGTTCGCTGAAGCCGATGCCTCCAGGGTAGCTGTCGTACACGAAAATGCGCGGGTGATCGGCGTCAACGGCTTCCGACGAGGTGCCGGACCGGCCGAGCGCCTTCGTCTCACCGCCGGCATCCGCGCTCCCGATCGAAATGCCGATGTCGTGGCGATCACACATCAGAAGCAACTGCGCGACCTGCCCCATGGCGAATGCCAGGCCGACGACACCGTCGCGCCTGTCGTCGCGGTCGAAGGGCAGCGCCGTCATGATTTCGCGCGGGATCGTCAGCCAGAACGACGTCGTGTGCATCTGGTGCTCGGGCAGGTCCAGTTCGCCCGATCCGACGTTCTCGTTCGTGTAGAACTTGATCTTCTTGAAGCCGACCGTGCGTGACACGACGTGGACCTCGCCATGCGCCGCGATGTCGCTCTCGGCCGGCGGCTCACGGTGGGGCGAGGCTTCAGCCTTGCCGAACGCCGACGCAAAGCGATCCAGCACCGTGACGCGGCTGTAGGTAATCGCGTCGGTGTAGTAATCGCAATCCACCTCGCGCACGTACGATTTACGCCCCTCGAAGTCCAGCTTCTCCACCTGGAACAGCTTCCCCTCGACGAGGTAGATCGCCTTCGGGTGCAGCGTCGTCAGCGCGCTGGTGAAGTCGGTCTCGCCGATGACCTTCGTGTGATCGGTCATGTCGACGACGACGAAGTTGTCGGACGAGACGGACCGCAGGCTCACCGCGTCGGCGGGGTACGACTCGCTGGTCCAGTGCCAGCGGGCATCCGAGGGCGACCCGGAATCGGCCGCCGCGAGATGCACGAAGCCTTCCTCCGACAGCACGCCGAGGATCTCCTGCAGATCTTCCCCGCCGAATCGCTCGTCGGGACGAAACGGCAACTCGAACGCGGCGCACTTGATGTGGTCGAGCAGGATGTGCAGGTTGTCCGGGTTGATGAGCGCGTGTTCCGGCGACGCGTCGAAGAAATAGGACGGGTTGCGAACGATGAACTGGTCGAGCGGCGCGCTGCTGGCGACGAGCACCGCGGCCGACCGGCCCGAGCGCCGGCCGGCCCGTCCCGCGCGCTGCCAGGTGGCGGCAATCGTGCCCGGATAGCCGGCAAGGACGGCGACGTCGAGCGCGCCGATGTCGATGCCGAGTTCCAGCGCGTTGGTCGCCACCACCGCCCGGACCTCGCCGTCGCGCAGCCCCTTCTCGATCTCGCGGCGCCGTTTCGGCAGGTACCCGCCCCGGTACCCGCGCACGGCGTCGGAGGCACCGGGCGCCCAATCGGTCGCGTCCTTGAGATACCGCGTGAGGATTTCGGTCGCCAGGCGGCTTTGCGCGAACACGATGATCTGGAGATTGCGCTTGAGGAACTCGAGCGAGACGCGCCGCGTTTCCGCGAGGTACGAACGGCGGATCCCGAGCTGCTTGTTGACGACCGGCGGGTTGACGAAGACGAACAGCTTCTCGCCGCGCGGCGCGCCGCTGCGCTCGATCAGCTCGAAGCGCTCGCCCGTCAGCCGTTGGGCCAGCTCCGCCGGGTTCGCAATCGTCGCCGAGCAGCAGATGAACACGGGGCTCGAGCCGTAGTGCTCGCAGATCCGCCGCAGCCGCCGCAGCACGTTCGCCAGGTGGCTGCCGAAGACGCCCCGATACGTGTGAAGCTCGTCGAGGACGATGAAGCGCAGGTTCTCGAACAGTTTCGCCCAGCGCGGATGGTGCGGCAGGATCCCCGAGTGCAGCATGTCGGGGTTGGTCAGCACCACGTGCGCGCGCGTGCGAATCGACCGGCGCGCATCCTGCGGCGTGTCGCCGTCATAGGTGAAGACGCCGAGATCGACGCCTTCGCGATCGGCCAGCGCCTGCGACAGCCGATCCAGCTCGGCGAGCTGATCCTGCGCGAGCGCCTTGGTGGGAAACAGGTACAGCGCGCGGGCGGCCGGATCCCGCAGGATCGCCTGCAGGACCGGCACGTTGTAGCAGAGCGTCTTGCCCGACGCGGTCGGTGTCGTGACGACCACGTGGCGGCCGGCAAGCACATGGTCGATGGCGTCCGCCTGGTGCACGTAGAACGCCTCGAGACCGCGGGCCGAAAGCACCGCCCTGAGGCGCGGATCGAGGCTGTCGGGAAACGGCGCGCACTGCGCCGCGATCGCGTCGAGGCGCCGCACCGCGGTGATCATGCCGTCGGGCGAATCGGGGTACTGCCGGCGGTTGCCGGGCACGAGCCGATCGAGCGCTGCCTCGACCGCGATCTCTTTGCTCGCCCGCGTTTCGAACCGCTTGATCGCCTTCGGCTTATCGTCCGGGTCCGGATCGCGGCGCTTGTCGGCCATGGTGACGGATGGTAGCAGCCGAATGGGTTTCGATCAAGAGGCGAAAGGAGAAGGGACAACGAAGAAGGCTCAGGGCTCAAGGCTCAGGGGCTGGCTGGCTCAGGGGCTTCTGGCTCAGGGCTCAGGGCGGTGGTACTCCCGGCGGCCTTGCACGCTGCGGCCGGCGGCGGGCTCCCGCACACGCCGGGTGTCCGCAAGTGCCGCGCGTACATGTTGATCGCTCGCGCCTGATGACCCACGAATCCAACCTGTACGCGGATACAAGGCGCGCATCATGGCGCACGAGACGGTCAACCACAGCCAGGGTGAGTACGTGCGTGACGACGTTCACACGAACACGGTCGGAGGTTTCTTCTCCTTGCTGAAGCGCACGTGCGCGACGTCAACTACTTTTGCCGCTTGACGAGCAATTGAGTGGTGGCGATCTACAGGACTAGTTTCATGTTGGTCATTCCTGATCGTCGTTCGGGTACGTCAGCTTCAGTTGTTCGCCCGCTCTAGGGAACGCTCTTCGGAACAGTTGCTCAAACGATTGCTTGTCGTCCGAGACGCGCATCAACGTGGTGACCTCCACGATCTGGCGCTCAAGGTGAGGATTCCCAATGTCATCCGTCAGAAACTGGTGGTGCTTGTAACGCCGGTAACCCTTTTCATTCGGCGGGTTTAGATGTTTGAGCTGCTCAAGCACGCCTGGGGGCAGTGGCCCGTAAACCAGCTTGTTTATGAGTTTTCCAACGTATCGGGGTCCACGAAGGCTGCCCGGCCTGAACTCCCAACCCTGAAGGCGGTAGATCTGCCGGAAAAACTCGGTGGGAAACCGCTGCGTCCACGGCAAGAGTTCTTTGGCAATGTACGCTTCAAGAATCTGAGCCAACTCGTCGCGCGCGCGATCCGCTTGGTAGCCGGTCGCCTCGTCGACAAGTGCGATGATTCCGACGTGAGCCAAGCCGCGCACCAACAGCTCTGCCTTGTGCGCAATGTTGTGCTGGTGCGGGGTAAGGGCCAGGGCCTCGCGCGCCTTCAGCCATACGTCGCAAATGGCGGGCACCAGTTCTGCCTTGATGCCGAACGCGGATCGACCGCCGTGCTTCGGCAGATACTCAACGGGCTTGGTCAGCGACGCGGCCAAGTCTACGGAAATGAACGGCTTAAGCCGCTCATTTGCCAGGAAGATGGGCAATTCGGCGACGCCACCCGCGCTGCGTCGCGCAAACGCATGGCCGCCCTGAGGGGCGCCAATCGCTTTCGTGAGAGCACGTTGCGACAGCAGGCGCGTTCCGTCTTCGAGGACCGCGCAGGCCAATTCCATTTCACCAATCAGGAGCGTGCCGTCGTGGGTCGCCTGCGGCAAGCGCTGATTGGTCCAGCGGGATACCGCCGCGTGTCGCGCAATCGCCCGACGCTCGTCAGCTGACAGCTGTTCGGCGCGGGCTCTTCCGCCGGCCGCGGCAATTCCAATCACGGATGGCTTTTTCTTATGCATGCCAGCAAGCATACGCCACATCTCCACGTGCTTGCAAGCAAGAATTATTCGGGGAGGTGATATGCCCCGTAAGCGGAAAGACCCGCTGACGTTTCAACCGGTGGCGCTTCCAGAGGCCGTCGCCGACGTCCTGAGGATCAAGCCGCCCGGAAAGGCGCCCAAGCCGAAACAGAAGACGGCAGGCAGGAAGCGGCGCGGCGGTAGGGCGGCTACTTGATCAACTTCAAACGGCGCAGGTCGTCCTCGGTCCAGCCCGCGTCGTTGATTAGCCCTTCGAGGAACTTCCCGCCGTACGTCTTCTTCGGATGGTAGTGGATGACGACGCGGCGTGGATCGCCGCCGGGGGTCGTCGCTGCCTTGTAGAAGCCTAGAGTGGCCCCGCGCTTTGCCTCCGTCGTGAACCCATCGCGCTCCAGCGCTTTCTTTAGGTCCTCGGCGGTCGTGTTCTTTATCTGGTTCCAGACGTCTCTGGAGAAGGCCATTGCAGCTCCAGGTGTCGCAGAAACGCCCCTATGGGCACCCGGAATGGCTCCTCTCCCTGCTCGACTACGCAGTGCGGACCGACAGGAAGTGGATCCCCGTGCCGCGCCAGAGATTCAAGGTACAGCAGCACCGCGTCCTTGGCGTGGTCCAAGGCTTCCTCGATGGTCTCGCCATCGACATGTAGCCCTTCGAGGCCGGGGCAGTACGCGTGGAACCAGCCCTCGTCCGGCTCAACGATCACGGTGATCTTCAACGTTAGCGGCTGAGAGGGTGGCCGTCGGCTGAGCCAAGTGCTAAACGGAGACATAGAGAAACCCACACCGCTCATGCGCGGAGATTCTACACCCTATTAGACGTCCTTGAGCTTGTATCGGGTGCAACCCTATCTTCCAGTATAAACCGTCAGGCGACCCACTTGGCGACTAAAATGGTCCGGTATCTGCGGGCGTGGGTCTGTAGAATCGATGATTGCGAGACTGTACGCAGTAGCGGGGTGGGGTAACGACGATAGACCTGTGGGGCGGCCCCCCGTGGCCGCCCCACGGGGCCCGGCCCTTTCAGTTCGTCGACTTCCCCGCCCCGCCCAACTTCGCCGGCGTCGCGCCGCCGTAGTAGATCGCGTTGAACAGGAACTTGAACGACGCGTGCGGTTGACCGCGGAACGTGATCAGCGGGCCGAACAGGAACAGCTTGCCTTTGCCGACGCGGGCTTCCACCGCCGCCGCGCCGCCCTGCAGGTAGCCCTGCCCCCACGCCCACCCGCTTCGCAATGGCTCGGCCCCGGCGAACCAGGCGACGATGCGGACGCCTCGCAGGGCGGCGTCGGGTTCGAGCCGGAACACGGGGCTGTTGTCGAAGAAGACGTCGAGCGTGTCGGCGACACCGTAGGCCAGTGGATTCGAGTTGTCGACGCTGCATTCGAGCAGCGAGCCCGGGATGTAGAACTTCTCCGAGCCGAGCCGCTTCTCGGTGCCGTTCGGCAGCCGCTCGACCAGGTGATTGCGAATCGGCAGGCCCAGGTGATACGCGAGGTTGGCCGAGTCGCCGATCGTCACGATCGTCCCGCCGTCCTCGAGGAACTTCCGCAACTGCGGAACCGTCCTGGCCGCCGTGACCGTGCCGACCTTGTCCTTCCACTCGGGCGGGAGGCTCTGAGGATCGACGGCCGGGCGGCGCTCGTCGCGCGCGCCGCTGCGCGGATCGGGATCGGGAATCGCGCCGTCCGGGAAGACGATCACGTCATACTTCGCCGACAGGTTCCCCGCGTCCAGGGCCGGCGGATAGAGGACGTCGACAGCGATCGGGAACTGCTGCTCGAACAGCCACCGGATCCAGCCTGACGGCATCGAGCCCCCGTACTGATCCCACAGCGCGATGCGCATCGGCCGCAGCTTGAGCGCATCGCCCGCCGGCCGCACGGCAATCGCCTCGACGTGCACGCCGGTATCGACGGCGATCTTCTCCAGTGCTGCGCGCGTCGTCGGCTTCGCGGGAACGTAGATGGTGCCTGCCGGGAACGTCCGGCCGCCGCTCGTGAACGGCTGCCCCAGCCAGTAGACGTCTTCCTTCGCGGCGAGCAACCGGGTGGTGGCGGTGAACGCGTCGTTCACCTGGTGGCTGATCAGGTAGCCGGCGACGCTCGTGCCCTGGCTCACCGTGCCCGCCGCGAGGTTCACGACACCGGGCAGTTTCTCGAACGGCCCGTCGATCGCGTCGAGGAGGCGATCGAACTGCACCCCCATCTGAAGCGCGAGGGTGTAGCCGGTCGCATCGTAGGGCGGCTTGGGCGGCCCGCCGGGATACGGGATGTCGTTCGGATGATCCTGCGGCTCGAACATGTCGAGCACGTGCGGGCGGAACGCCTGCGCGGTCTTCACGACGTAGGAACCGGCCGGGTAACTCTTGCCGTTCACCTGGAAGGCGCTGGCGGCGCGGTGCACGTCGATGCCGGATTCGATCAGGGCGTTGACGAACCTGGTAGCCGTGCGGAAGTCCGGCTGGTCGGACGGGATGGCGAAGCCGCGCGGATCGCGATTGGCGGGCTGATGCAGCAGGTCATAGTACTTCGACGGAATCGGCGTCGGGCCCCGCGAGCTCGCGACGCGGTTCGTGCCCGGGTTGTCCTTCCGCCACGCCGCGACCATCGCGTCAACGCGCTTCGGCGTCACGGTCCAGTTGTCGCGGCTGCCGCGCTCGATCGAGTTCTTGCCCATCCTGTAGATGTCGAACAGCAGGTCCTCGCGGTGCTTCGACGCGGTATCGAGCACGGCGCGATCGGCGCTGACCGAGTAATCGAGCGACTGCCTGAAGTGCCACAGCTGCGGCGCGATCGGCATCGGCAATTCCCCGCTCGGGAGCTGGCGCTCGGGCACCAGGAGGATGTCCATCGGCGTCGGTGTCCCTTTCATCTCCGTCAGCAGGCCGATCTGGTTGTGGAAGCCCGTCGCCGTCCTCAGTCCGCCGTTGTACCACGTGCTGTAGGTCGCGCCGTTCCTCATCGTCGATCCGGCCTTGTTCTCGAGGAGAAAGCGCGTGTGCATCGCGGAGCCGAACAGGTCGATCCCCATCAGCACCAGCGGATCCATGTTGTAGTTGAACGGATCGCGGAACGGCGGGGCGAACAGCATGACGCCAACCGGGCCGGTCTGATGCTGGTTGTAGACGACCTGCGGGATCCAGTCGATGTAATGCTGGCGCGAGATCGCCTTCGTCTCGGGCTGGTTGTTCATGTAGAAGTCGCGGTTGTTGTCGTGCCCGACGTACTTGTTGTACAGCTTCGGCAGGTCGTCGAAGGTGCGTGTCTTCGGATCCGCCCGGCGCATGTACCAGTTCGAGACCAGTTCCATGCCGTCGGGGTTGACGGGCACGAGCAGCAGGATGTCGTCGCGCAGGAAACGAAGCGTCTCGGGGTCGTTCCGGCTGACCATCTCGTAGGCCATCAGGAACAGGTGCTGCGCGCCGGTCACCTCGGTGCCGTGCAGGCCGCCGTCGATCCAGACGACCGCGCGGCCGTCCGCCGCGAGCCTGTGCGCCTCGTCGTCGGTCAGTCCTTCCGCGTGCGCGAGCCGCTGGGAAATCTGCCGGTAGCGATCCAGGTTCCTGTGGTTCTCGGGCGACGTGATGATCGCCATGACCATCGGGCGCCCCTCGCCCGTCTTCCCGATCTCCACCAGCTTCATCCGGTCCGACGTCTGCGCGAGCTTGTTCCAGTAATCGAGCAGTTGCGTGTAGTTGCCGAGGAAGTAATCGTCACCGACCGTGTATGGTCCGAAGCGCGGGACGGGAATCGTGGCCTGCGCGTACAGGCCGCCGATGGACGCGAGGACGAGGAACAGGATCGCCACAGGCAGCCGCGATGTTCTCTGGAACATGGAACCTCTCCCTCCCCAGCCGAGCGTGGGCAGCGGAGTAGATTAGCGCGACTGCAGGAGGAGATCCAGAGGCGCGGCGATCAGGGTGATCGCATCCTCGGCGCGCCGCACGGGCTGTTGCTACTGCGGCGGCACCAGCACGGTGGCCCGTTGACTCGACCGCGCGCAGTACTCCCGCGCGATGTGCCCGGCGACCTCGCGCCCGGTGCCTTGTTGGACCAGCGCGACAATCGATCCGCCGAAGCCGCCCCCGGTGAGCCGCGCGCCAAACACGCGCGGATCCCGCCGGGCAAGATCGACCAGCAGATCGATCTCGGGAATCGACACCTGGTAGTCGTCGCGCATGGACGCGTGCGACGCATGGAAGAGCTGCCCCAGCAGCGCGGTGTCGCCCGCGCGCATCGCGGCGATCGCGTCGAGCACGCGCTGATTCTCGGTGACGACGTGGCGCACTCGCCGCCGCAACGTCTCGGGAAGCTCTCCGATCGTCTGCTCGAGGCGGGGAAGCGGCAGATCGCGCAACTGCGGGACGTCGAGCATGCGCGCCGCCTCCTCGCACTCGCGCCGCCTGGTCACGTAGTCGCCGCCCGCGTGACGATGCGAGACGCCCGAATTGATCACAACGAGGTCGACACCGGGAGGCAGCGGGATCCGGGCGAACTCCAGCGTCCGCGTGTCGAGAAACAGGGCCACCCTGTCCTCCGCCAGGCTGCACGCCATCTGGTCCATCACGCCGACCGGCGCGCCGACGAAGTCGTTCTCGGCGCGCTGGCCGAGCAGCGCAAGCGGCACGTCCGCGATGTCCAGGCGACAGGCGTCGCGCCACGCGCGCAGCAGCGCGATCTCGAGCGCGGCGCTCGAGGAGAGGCCGCTGCCGGGCGGCACCGACGATTCGATTCTGATGTCGGCGCCGCGCAGGTTGTGCCCGGCCTGCACCAGGACCCACGTAATCCCCTGGACGTAGTCGACCCACGTGTGGCGCCGGGCCTCGCGGCCCAGCTCGTACTCGGCCGGCCGATCGTCGCTGAGGTTTGCGCTGCAGACGCGCACGATCCGATCGCCCCGCTGCGCCAGCTCCACCGTCGTCACCTGCGGAATCACCGTCGGCAGGACGAAGCCGCCGTTGTAGTCGGTGTGCTCGCCGATCAGGTTCACCCGGCCTGGCGCACGCGCCGTGCAGGCGGGATCGCGGCCGTAGAGCTCGCGGAATGGCTTACTCAATCTGGACCTCAATGGCCTGGAGCTCCGCCGCCTTCTCTTCTCCTGGCTGGCGGGGGCCCCTGCACCCCGCCAAGCTCGGTCGCTCGCGGGGGCCCTTCGCCCCGCTCCGCTCCCTCGCCCGGGCTGGTGGCGGCCGGCGCTCACTCAAGCTCCACCTCTATCGCTTGCAGCTCCGCCGCCTTCTCTTCGGGCAGCGTATCGGCCGTGAAGACGCCGGCGCCAATCTCGCTGCCCGCGAGGTACTTGAGGCGGTCGCGCATGCGGTAGGCCGGATAGAACTCGATGTGCAGGTGCGCCTCCGGATGGGGTCGGCCGTCGGCCGGCGCCTGGTGAAACACCATGATGTAGGGAAACGGCCGGTCCCACAACCGGTCGAACTTGAGCAGGACGGTTTTCAGCGCCTTCGCCATGTCGTGGCGCTCGTCGCACGAGAGATCGGCCACCGAAGCGGCCGGCCGCAGCGGCGCCACCCATACCTCGTACGAGTAGCGCGCGCAGACCGGCACGAGCGCCAGCGCGTGTGACCCGAGATACAGCAGGCGCCTGTTCTCGCGGATCTCCCGGGCGAACAGGTCTTCGAGCAGCCCGCGCCCGTGCGCCGCGTGATACTCGGCCTGCTGGTGCAGTTCGCGGGCAGGCACCGGCGGCACGAACGGGTAGGCGTAGATCTGGCCGTGGGGATGCGACAAGGTGACGCCCACCTCGACGCCCCGGTTCTCGAACATGAACACGTACTCGACGTCCGGGCGCGCGCCGAGCTCGACGTAACGGTCGGCCCACGCCTCGAACAGCAGGTCGAGGTGCCAGAGCGGCAGTTTGCCCAGCGTGGTCCCCGAGTCGCGCGTGAACACCACGACCTCGCACGCGCCCCCGGCCGGCCGCGTCGGCACGATGAGGTCGGGTGGGTCGTGCGCAGCGTTCAGGAGCGTCGGAAAGAGGTTCTCGAATACCGCCACGTCCCAGGGAGCGGCGGGCAGCTCGGTCGGATGACCATCGTCGTTCGTCTCCGCGAGCGGGTTGTACCGAGCGGGCGGCAGAAAGGTGCGATGCTGGCGATGGCTCGCGTAGGCGACCCATTCGCCGCGAAGCGGATGCCAGCGGAGGTGCGCGTTGGCCGACAGCGGCGCGGCGTTCGGACTCGGCGCGACGAGGTCGCCCGTGATCGGCTCGCGGGAGTACAGGATCAAGCTCCGGCCGTCGGGTTTCACCAGGCGCTGCTTGTGCATTGGGATGCATATTAGCAAGTTTGCCGGCTGCCGCTGCCCGATCTGCGACGCGCCCTGCCTGCCCTGACCGTCGCGGTTTATGCAGAGGGTTGGATTGTTTTGCGGCCGAGGGTCGATTTTTCGTTGACGCTCGGAATCGTGAGCGTTACCATGACCATTGGTATAGCGGTGAGCGTGAACAACGCCACTAGGAATGGGAGGGCCCGTAGATGAACGCAGACGAGCCGCGCGTGCGGCGTCGTGGGTATTTCCTCTCCGAGTCGGGATCGGATCCCGACGTGCTTGAAGCCGAAAGCGCCGAAGGCATCGACACCTTCCGAGTCACCCGGCCCAGGCGCGCGCGAAAAGTCGTGGTGGCTGCGGCCGGCAGCCGGCCGCGGCGTCATCGCGCGGCCCTTTCCTCTCACGTGTCCCGAACCGGCGAGAAGAAGGCAGGCGCCACGTCTAGATCAGAGAACGTGACTGGCAGCCATCGACCGTAATACTCGCCCCACTGACCCAGCTCGCCCGATCTGAGGCGAGAAACGCGACCACGTTGGCGACTTCCTCGGGGCGGCCAAAGCGCCCGAACGGCAGTTCGTGTCGAACGAACTCGGCGATCCCTTCCGGGTCTGCCTTGAGCCGCCTGTCCCAGGATCCCCCGGGAAAGAGGATCGAACCTGGCGCAACGCTGTTGACGCGGATGTGGTCCTGCGCGAGCTGCTGTGCGAGCGATTTCGCGAGGCTGATCTCGGCCGCCTTCACCGCGTTGTAGGTCATGCGTCCGCCCGCCTCGCGGCCGTAGATCGACGCGATCATGATGATCGCCCCACCGCCCCGGTTCCGCATGTGCGGCACCGCCAGGCGCGACGCGCGGATCGCGGGAACGAGCGTCGAGTCGAAGGCTTCCTGCCACTCGGCGTCGGTCGTCTCGAGCAGCGTCCCGCCGCGCGCCAGCCCGATGTTGTTGACGAGGATGTCGAGGCCGCCGAAAGCATTGAGGGTCTGGTCGATCACGTGCGCGACGCCCTCGGCACCCGTCACGTCCGCCCGGATCGCGATCACCGGCGGCTCGCCATCGATGCCGCCCGTCCGGGAGGCCGGCGCCGCGCCGCGGCCGCGCTCGGCGGCGACCTTGCCAAGTTCCCGGACCGCCTCCTCGAGGCGTTCCTCGCCGCGCGCGCAAATCGTCACGCGGCAGCCTTCTTCCACGAGCGCGCGTGCCGAGGCGAACCCAAGGCCGCGACTCGATCCGGTGATGATCGCGATCTTGCCTGCCAGACCAAGGTCCATTCGGCTTACCTCCGCGACGCGAGGTCGTTGAGCCGCCAGTCGAACGTCGAGTAACTCACCTGAAAGGCGTTCCTGTTGACGAACTCCGCCTCGTCTGGCAGCACGTTCGGCAGGGCAAACGCGACGACCGCCCGCTCCAGCGGGCTGCGGTTGGCGAAGCGGGCGTCGGCGCCCGCGGCATGGGCGGCGATGAAGTCGGCCTCGTGCCAGCCGAAGATCGGCGAGATGCGGATTTGCCCGGCTGCCTGGTCGATGCTGAACAGCGCGGGCCGCGCGACCACTTCGGCCGCGACCGCCTTCAGCTGCGACTCCAGCCTGCCCGCCTCGTACGCCTCGCTGCGCAACCGCCCGCTGCCTGCCGCGCCCCGGCCAAGGGCGAAGTACACGCGCGGGTCCCTGAAGGCCGGCAGCACCGTCTTTTCGATGGCATCGAGCGTCAACGACCGGCCCGCCATGCGATGGGTCGTCCGGTCGAAGACGCCCGGGATCTGGCGGATGCTGTCGGGCGGGTACACCGACGCGCGCCCGCGAATGGGATAGTTGTTCACGACACTCTGCAGCACGAAGCCGTTGTAGGCGTCGATCCAGAAGGCGACCTGCCGTTCGCGCGACCACGTGTCGTAGCCGCCGGCGGCGGCCAGCGACGCCAGGTAGCGATCGAGCTTCGCGCGATCGCTCTTCAGCGCTTTGTAGTACACGTAGCCGTCGCGCACGTACAGGTCCAGGATTTCGTCCAGAGGCCGCTGCAGCGCCTCGTCCTGGCCCGATCCCGATCGGCCGTTCGAGGATTGCGGTGGAGGTTGGCCATGCGGCGGGCGGAGACCGGCCGCGAGGGATCCGGCAAAGAGCGGCAGGGCGAGAAGCACCGCGAGGGCAGCGGGCCAGCGCATGTCAGCCTCCTAAGCGTTGCGAGAGAAAGTGCCGGAGTGCCAGGTTGAAGTCGCCGGGCTGCTCCAGATTCGACAGATGCCCCGCGCCAGCGATCGTCGACAGCTGGGCGCCCGGAATCGCCGCGAGCATCTCGCGCGCGCGGTCCGCCGGCGTCACGGCGTCCTCGTCGGAGGCGATGACGAGCGTCGGGCACTGAATGCCGGGAAGCAGGGGCGTCGCGTCCCGCCGGTTCATCATCCGCACGATCGCGCCGCGGACGCCCTCGGCGCTGTTCGCGAGCGCAAACGCCCGCACGCGTCGCACGATCGCCGGACGCTCGGCGTGGCTGGTCTCGCCCAGCAGTCGCGGCAGCATCTGGTCGACGACCGCGGCGACGCCGCCGCCCGCCAGCAGGTCGAGCATGTCCGTGCGTCCCTTCCTGGCTTCCTCGCTGTCCGCTTCAGCTCTCGTGTTGGCGAGAACCAGCCCCCGAACACGCATGGGCGCCAGTCGAAGAACGGCGAACGCCGCGTAGCCGCCCATCGACAGGCCGGCGATGACCGCGCGGTCGACGCGCAGGTGATCGAGCAGCGCGAGGATATCGCGCGCGTAGTCGTCCAACGATGGCGCGGCGGTCCCGTTCGCCTGGTCGGGGTCGGAACGGCCGAAACCGCGGAGATCGGGCGCGAGATAACGCCATCCCGCCGGCACGGCGTCAAGCTGCGCCTCCCACATGTCGGCGTTCATGGGAAACGCGTGGATGAGGACCAGGGTGTTCTGGGGGCCGGCGCCCTGGCCGCCGTCGGCCAGCCCCACTGGCGCCACGCGCTGCGCAACCCCGGATGGCCACGGCGCGGAATCGAGATAGGTGACGGTGCGATCGTGAACACGGAACTGTTCGGGCATATGCGAGTGTTCGCAGACAGGTGCCGCGGTCCAAACCGCAGATTATGCGGATTTCGGCGCGCCTGCAACGGCTCCACAGATTCACGCAGAAGGTAGCGATCCACAGATTCACACGAATTCACGCAGATTATTCAGGAATCTGCGAGAATCTGCGGAACACAGATTCACACGAATTCACGCAGATTGAATTCATCCGCCGATTACACCGATTACGCCGATTCTCTTGTCCTGAGCCCGCCGGACGTGCGAGGGCCGTCAAGACGCCGGAGCTGCGCTTCGAGAGCCGCCGAAGGCGGCTTGCGACGTGGGTGGGGCAGCCGTTTACGAGAGCGCGACGATCAAGCCGCTTTC
>Ga0315282_10002220_pt1 | contig 36053 bp, 19 predicted proteins | sample YL17G07_20_MG_FD_203693 | JGI IMG/M metagenome (GOLD analysis project Ga0315282, IMG submission 203693) | Sediment microbial communities from Yellowstone Lake, YNP, Wyoming, USA - YL17G07_20 | ecosystem: Environmental > Aquatic > Freshwater > Lake > Sediment | place: USA: Wyoming | collected...
GTTGTTTACCACGTACTGGTAGATCGTCAGGGCTTCGCTGTACCGCCCGATCTTGCGGTACGCCCAGGCGACGTGATTGAGGGCCTCCGAGGCCCGGTCATCCGCCCCATGTTGGGTGATGATGTCCCGGACCACGGCATCCACGGCTTTGTCTTCGGCCAGATGGACACTGGCGATGGCCATGCCCATTTTCAACCAGAGCGCCTGTGAGTCGCCGGGCTGAGCTGTGACCATGTCCAGAAAAAGCTGGCGCACCTGGGCGAGCTTCAGGAGCGCCTCGGCTCCTTCAACGATCTCATGGATCGCATGAGGCAGGAACTCGTACCCAGCGTATCGGCTCAGCAACTGCTGCACGGCCTCCCTGGCCTCCGGGAGCCGGTCGCTGGCAATGTAGACCAGCGGCAGCTTCTTGCATGCGGCGAAAGCTGCTTCGCCTTCTTCGCCCGTGTTCCGGTCCCCCTGCTGCGTCAGCGTGAGGTACGATTGCTCAGCCTGAGTGTACTGGCGGGCCTTGTACTGCTGTTGTGCCTGACTCAGATCGGCGGCCACATCCGCCAGAGCCCATCGGGCCGGCACAAGCACAACGAGCCCGATCAGGCACACGATGGAGATGGTTCTCATGATAGGCGCCTCCAGAATATGATGACCCACATGACTGACTGCGCCTACGGTGCGAAGGCGCAACGAGGGACTTCCTGCCCAATAGGCGAGAGGCCCCGTCTCTGTTCAAGGAATCACACGCGATTTGATGAGCCACTTCCGCCCATTATTCTCCCACACTTACCGTCTTATCCCCTTGTTGACGATAATCCCGCTGGGTCCATCCCTCTTTCAAGATGTCTCAGCTACAGTCTCCAGCCCTGCTATTCCGCCTCATCAAAATGCGACGGTGCGCCTCTGCCAACAAAAAAGTGACACCTGCAGGGATTTTTTTCGCGTCCCCCCGCTCGATTGCGTTCAAGATGCGTGTGACATCACTCATGCCGACTCCCCACCGTTTTGAGCTCGGACGGATGTATTCTGCCCGATCCAGGACGAGATTTCAAGTCCCAACCTCCGGGAGGCCACCGGAACAGGCGGCGTTACAGGCTTGTCCGAGTCAACAGAAGACGATCCCTGTTTTCAAAGAGGATGTCAGCCCGGCGAATTTTGTCTTTCACCTTGGCGCCGCCACAGGCGGCTTCTGGATCGACGATGTGCGGTTCTACGAAGGCGACTACGTCCCGACGATTGTCGGAAGATAACGCGGGCCAATGCTTTGGCCAGAAGATCGCAGAGGTCCGGGATTCGTACTCGCTTATGGTCGGAAAACACTTGCGTCTTACGCGGTTTGCCGATATAGTAATAGGGACAGGGCAGGTAAGAAGACGAGGTCTTACCTGCCGCATGGAGAGCCCAATCGACATACCATGCTGGGTAACTGCCGGGCACCCTGGAGAGCGTCTTGGAGCGGTCACAAAGGCTCGTCAGTGCAAGTGAGCCTCCGTAAAGTAACTGGTTCCGGCGACGGACGAAATGGTCTCAAGGTACTTTCTGAAGGAGGAAGATCATGCACAAGAGACTGATGTTCCCGATTTGTCTGGTAGCGGTGCTGAGCCTGGCTGCGCAAGCGGTCGAGCCAATTGGGTACTGGCCCTTCGACGGGAGCTTGACCGATGTGGCAGGCTCCACGAACGCCACCTTCTACGGGGGGACTCCGAATTATGTCAAAGGCAGGGTCAAGGAGGCGATCCGCTTTGACGGCGTGAACGACTACGCGGAGGTCATGATCGGCAACCTGAGCACCTACACGATTACCGCGTGGGTCATGCCGGAAAAGACCGATGTGGCCAGCATCATCGTGCGGACCAGCCCGAGCGGGCCCACCGTACACTGGTCACACCAGTTACGCATTATCGCCCCCGGCAAATTCGAGCACTACCTTTATGACGGCGCCGAGCGGCGTGCGACGGGGACGACCACGATCGAACCGGGCAACTGGTATTTCGTGACGATTTCCGCGACGGACAACGGCACGATGAGGCTGTACGTCAACGGGAAGGAAGAAGGAAGCGGCACAACCATAGGGACGCTGTGGAGCGGCGGCGACCGGTTCCAGTTCGGGTCGAACTCCGGAGGCCCCTTCGGCTGGTTTCAGGGAGTCATCGATGACGTCCGCATTTACGACCAGACGCTAACCAAGGCCGACCTGGCGGCGCTCATGACAGCGTCGCCGTACCCGTTCGCGTACAGCCCGCAGCCCGCAAGCGGGACGATGCTCGGGCGGATCTCCACCACACTCCAGTGGCGAGGGGGCGACTTCGCCGCGTCACACGAGGTCTACATTGGCGAGAGCTTCGATGATGTCAATGAGGGTACCGTCCAACCGACAGCCACGACGCAACCGAGGCTGAACGTGGGAATGCCGGGCGCACCCTATCCGGCCGGGCTCACCCCGGGTCGGACGTACTACTGGCGCGTCGATGAGATCAATACCACCAACCCTGACAGTCCCTGGAAGGGCGAAGTCTGGAGCTTCTGGGTCCAACCGGCCGGCGCCTGGAATCCTTCTCCGGCCGATGGAGCCACGTTTGTCCTCACCAGCGAGAAGATGGCCTGGGACCTCGGAATGGGGGCCATATTCCACACGGTGTACTCCGGCGAGAGCCTCGACGCGGTCAGTAACGCCACCACCGGCGGCTGGATGACTGCCGATGCGATTTATGACTTCGGGACCTTGAAAACGAGCACGACCTATTATTGGCGCGTCGATGAGTTTACGATGACCGGCACGGTCAAGGGCGCCACGTGGAGCTTCACGACGCTGCCTGACGTCCCGCCTGCGAGCGATCCGAACCTGTTGGTGTCGTGGACGTTCGAGGAGGGGCTGGGAGCGGCACACGCAGTCGATTGGTCCGGACGCGGCAATCACGGGACCATAGTCGGTGCGCCTCAGTGGACGCCGGAAGGATCCTCCGGCGGCACGTTGATTTTCGACGGCACGAACGATTACGTCTATTGCCAGATGGCCCCGGCGATGCCCACTCAGACCTTGTGTGCCTGGGTCAAGACCCTCAAGGCGCCGGCCTCGATCTGCGGCTGGGCCGACGCCCGGCCGACCTCCGGCATTCATGACCGGGAATTGTTCATCAACGCCGGCAAGACGGTCACCTGGCGGATCTGGGACGGCGCCGAGAAGGCCGTCCAGTCCGCGCAGCCGGTTGCCGATGGCGCCTGGCACCATGTCGCCGGCGTCTACACCAGCGCCAAGAGCATTGAGCTTTACGTCGATGGCGTCTCTCAGGGTTCAGCAGTGATCGCCGACATCTTTAACGGCTACGCTACGCCGTACCTGACGGCGGGCATCGAGAGCATGGCCGGCAGGTACGTGGACGGCGTGATCGACGACGTGCGCGTGTACAATAAGGCCCTCAGCGCAGAGGAACTGCAGAAGCTGGTCCGCGGCGATCCGCGGCTGGCCTGGAGCCCCGCGCCGGCCTCGGGCGCAATCGTGGACATTCGTGACGCCGATTCGCTCAGTTGGAGCGCTGGCGATACCGGCGCCTCTCACGACGTGTATCTCGGGACCGGCCGTGACGCCGTGGCGGCCGCCGGCAAAGACGCCCCAGAGTACCAGGGGAATCAGTCCGGCATGAGCTTCTCCCTGGCCGGCCAGGTCGAGTTTGGCGGAGGCGACTACTTCTGGCGGATCGACGAGGTTGAGGCCGATGGGACCGTCGATCGCGGCAACATCTGGAAGTTCACCGTACCCGGCTATCTGGTCGTGGATGACTTCGAGAGCTATAACGACGCCGAAGACAAGGGCACCCGCATCTACGAGGTCTGGCTCGATGGCGTGCAGAATGGCACCACCTCGTACGTCGGCTACGAGTCGTCCAGCGGCGGGACGTTCGGCGAGCGAACGATCGTGAACGGCGGCACCCAGTCGATGCCGTTCGACTACAACAATGCGAACGACCCGTATTACGCCGAGGCCTCGCGGACGTGGACGACGGCCCAGGACTGGACCATGCTCGGGGCGACGACCCTGACGGTGTACCTCCGGGGTAACGCGACGAACGACGCGAACCAGCCCTTCTACGTCGCATTGGAGAACCAGGGCAAATCGCCCGTGGTCGTCGTTCATCCTGATCCTGCGGTCCTGACCAGCGAGGAATGGGTCGAGTGGCAGATCCCGCTGAGCCAGTTTGCCGGTGTGAATCCGGCGAAGATCAAGACCATGTATGTGGGTGTGGGCGATCGCAACAGCCCGAAGCCGGGCGGTGGCGGTCGGATCTACATCGACGATATCCGTCTGACCAAGCCATGATGTGACACCTGACAGCACGAGCGGCTCCGGCGGAACCCGGCCGGAGCCGCCGCTGTTGTCATGCCGGACGTATAGTGTTGCCGGGAAGACACGAATGACAAACGGTGACGTTCGCACGAAGGGTGTCGTCTTTGTCGTGATCCTGGCTGTCGCCTTACACGTCGTCTGCCCGTCGGCCTGCGCTCAGTCCGACAGCGTGGTGGTCTTCAATGAGATCATGTATCATCCGAGCGGCGACGAGGCCCGCCTGGAGTGGGTCGAGCTGTTCAACCAGATGTCCGTGGACGTGGATCTGACCGGCTGGTCGATCCGTGGAGGGATTGACTACGGTTTTCCGCCGGGCACGATCATGCCGGCGGGCGGATATCTGGTGATTGCGATTTCCCCCGCCGACCTTGCGGCGGCGACAGGCTATTCTGAAGCACTCGGTCCCTTCGAAGGGCGGTTGTCCAACGGCGGGGAGGACCTGCGTTTGCTCAATAACAATCAGCGGCTGATGAGCCGCATTGAGTATGACGACGCCTGGCCCTGGCCGGTTGCCTGCGACGGGTCCGGCGCCTCGCTGGCCAGGTACGACAGGTTCTCGGCCGACGAGTCTGCCGCCGGTTGGCGCGCCAGCCTGCAGCCGGGAGGGACGCCCGGCACTGTGAATTTCCCCGATGTGCAGGAAGGACCCGTGGTGGATGAACTCATTAAGGAAGGGGCGGCGATTCGCGTCATGATCCCCACGGACGACGCGGCGGGGACTGCCTGGACCGGCGGTGTTTCGTTCGACGATTCCCAGTGGCTGCGAGGCCCCGGCGGAGCAGGGTACGACACCGAGGCAGCCGGCGAACAGGCGCCGCTGGTGGCACGGTACTATCCGTTCGACGGCGATGCCCTCGATGCATCGGGAAACGGGATCCACGCGACTCTGGCGGGTCCTGTATATGCGGCGGAGACGTTTTCCGGAGGCAACGGCCAATCCCTGCGTTTCGACGGCGTCAACGATGTTGTAGACGTTCAAGATACACAAAATCCTCAGAGTTACACGTTGTCGGCGTGGGTCAAGGTCGATGGTGTCCGCGCATCGAGCATCATCGTGCGCACGAGCCCCGCCGGGCCGATGACCCACTGGTCACACCAGGTTCGCATCAATGCCAGCGGCTGTTTCGAGCATTACCTCTGGGATGGGTCGCAGCGAATCGTCACAAGCCCAGCGGTGGTGCAGGCCGGCCGATGGTATCACGTGGCGGCCGTGGCAACGCAAAACGGATCGATGCATCTGTACGTCGATGGGGGCGAACAAGGCTCCGCCGTATCCCTGGGTGTCCCCTGGGAAGGGGGAGACCGCTGGCAGTTCGGAGGCAGTTCGGGTCATACCCCCAATTTCTTCAAGGGCCTGATCGATGACGTGGCGATGTGGCATGAGGCCCTGTCCGAGAATTCCATCGCGCGGCTGGCCGACGGCGTCTCACCCCAGGCCCTGACCGGCTACGAGGCGTTTATCGGATTGGACGTCGGGGATCAGATGCTGGGCAGGAATGCGTCGATGTACGTCCGCATACCGTTTCATGCCGCCGGTCCGATGGCCTACGACAAGCTGACCCTCGGCGTCCGCGCTGACGACGGTTTCGTGGCTTATCTGAACGGCATGGAAATCGCCCGGCGAAATGCGCCCGAGCCCTTGGCGTGGAATTCTGCGGCGACGCAGGAACGCCCGGATTGGGAGGCAGTCCGCATCGAGGATATCGACGTTACGAGTTCCCTGGATTCTCTGCGAGCGGGAGAGAATATTCTCGCCATTCACGCTCTGAACCGATCTGCATCCGATGTCGACTTGCTGATCGCCGCCAGACTGCAGGCCCGCAAGGTGGTCGCAGACGTGAACGGCGTGCCGGTGGCCTTTCACGAGGTGGCCCCCGCCGGAGCGACGCCGTTCTGGGTCGAGCTCTACAACTATGGGAGTCAGGCGGTCGATCTGACAGGTTTCGTGATTTGTTCCTCAGGGGGTTCCCAATGTGAGCTGTCTGCCGTTGTGCTGGAGCCGGGAGATTACCATGTGGCGGACACCCTTGGAGGGGCAATCGCAGAGGGCGACAAGCTCTTTCTCTACGGGCCTGGCCGCAGGCCGGTCGTCGATGCCGTCACGGTTACCGCGAAACTCCAGGGACGTACTGCCGCCGATCCCGTCGGCCGCACGTGGTTCCCCGACTCACCCACCCCCGGCAGCGCCAACAGCATCCCTCGCCATGACGAGATCGTAATCAATGAGATTATGTATCATCATCGTCCGGAATATGCCACGCCGGGGACCGGACCTGCGTATGCCACAACGGCCCTCGTGCCGCTGGACGCGACTTGGACCTACTGCACGGATCGAAACCCCTCCGGCGATTGGGTGACAAACGCATACGACGACTCCGATTGGCCTTCCGGCCAAGGGGCCCTCGGCTACGAGACCGCTTCTCTGCCTGAGCCGATTCGCACGGCGCTCAAGCCCGACGACCGGATCACCCGCTATTTCCGCACGACGTTTTCCTTCGACGGCGTGCCCTCGGCCGATGCGCAGCTCCATCTGCTGGCCCTGATCGACGACGGCGCTGTGTTCTATCTGAACGGGGTGGAGGTGCACCGCCTGAATATGCCTTCGGGCCCGATCTCGACTTCCACGCCGGCGGCCGTCACTGTTGGCGACGCCACATTTGCGGTGCCGGTCACTCTCCCGGTCGAACGCCTGGTCCGGGGCAAGAATCTGCTGGCGGTCGAAGTGCATCAGGCGTCGGCACACAGCTCCGATCTCGTCATGGGCCTGGAATTGACGATTCAGGAGCTCGCCTCGCAGGGCACTGCCGGCACGCCATTCGAGGAGGACCCGGAGGAGTGGATCGAGTTGTACAATCGTTCGCCGGGGGCGGTGGACCTGAGCGGCTGGCGGCTTGACGAGGCCATCAAGTATGAATTCAAGCCACACACGGTGGTCGCCTCCCATGCATATCTGGTCGTGGCCAAGGATGCGGCGGCCCTGAAACAGAAATATCCCGGTATCCGCATCTGCGGCGATTATTCCGGCAAGCTCGCCAACGGCCATGAACAGATCGTCCTGCTCGACAGCAGGGGCAACCCGGCCGACGAGGTTCACTACTACGACGGTGCACCCTGGCCACAGTTCGCCGATGGCGGCGGGTCGAGCCTGGAACTGCGCAACCCTTGGGCGGACAATGCCAGGGCGGAGGCGTGGAAGGCCAGCAAGGAGGACTATCGAGCTCAGTGGCATCACTACTCCTACACGGCCGTTGCCAGGAAGCCGGTTTATGAGCCGGCCATCTACTTCCACGAATTCGTCATGGGACTGCTCGACGAGGGACAGGTCCTTCTGGACAACATCAGTGTGGTCGAGAACCCGTATACGAACCCCGTGGAGCTGATCCAGAATGGGACTTTCGAGGCGGACGAGATCGATACGCTGCCCGCAAAGTGGCGGATTCAGGGAACACACGACCGCAGCCGCGTTGTTCAGGATCCGAATGACGCGCAGAACAAGGTGCTGTATCTCGTCGCCGACGGGCCGGCAGACTATCTGTGCAACCACGCGGAAACCACGCTGGCCGGCGGGCGCACGGTGGCTGACGGCCGCGAGTACAGGATCTCCTATGACGCCAAGTGGGTCATGGGGTCGCCTCAGCTTCGCACTGAGCTGTATTACAATAACGTCCCGAAGACCACGATCGTGGATATGCCTGCGTTCTCGGGAACACCGGGCGGGCAGAACTCGACCTACGAATCCAATGTTGGACCGACCTATAGCGATCTTGCGCAGCGGCCAATCGTGCCTTCTTCGCAGGAAAGTGTTTCTATCTCCGTTCGGGCGAATGATCCGAACGGCGTCGCCTCCTTGACGTTGTGGTTTGCCGTCGATGGGACTATGACGTGGACCGCTGTCCCCATGACGAAAGGCGCGGGCGACATCTACAGCGCGACAATACCGGGCCACGCCAACGGGACCGTAGTGCAGTTCTACGTGGAAGGACGAGATGAGAAAGGGGCGCTCTCGTGGTATCCAGCGGCCGGCGCTGATTCCCGGGCATTGTTCCTGGTGGACGATTCCGCACCCCGTCGCAACACAACGGACAAACGCCAGGAAATGCGCCTCATCATGACCTCCGCCGATACGAATTTCCTGTACCTGGACACCAATCTGCTTAGCAATAATCGGCTCGGCGCCACGCTGGTCTACGACGGGCGGGAGGCGTTCTACGATGTGGGCGTCCGGCTGCGAGGCAGTATGTACAGCCGCACAAGTCCCGGAGGACTCGGGTACAATATCCGCTTTCCGCGGGATCATCTTTTCCGGGGCGTCCACGAGAGTGTCACCACCCGTGCGCGGGCGAAGAAGGAGATCCTGGCCAAGCATCTGATCCACCAGGCTGGCGGCGTGCCGGCGATGTACGACGACCTCATTTACCTGAAGGGCCCGGGGGGAACCGGCATGGCCATGCTGTCCATGGCCCGATACGGCGACGTGTTCCTCGCATCGCAGTATGAGTCCGGCGAGGACGGCACGATCTTCAAGCTGGAAGGCATTCGCGTGATGCTGACCACCCGCAGCGGCGCCCCGGAGGATCTCAAGATCTACATGCCGGTGGATTTCGTGTGGTCCTTCGATATCACCGATCTGGGCGACGACAAGGAGCTGTATCGCTGGCCGCTGAAGATCAATCGCAGCCGGGCGAAGGACGACTACAGCCATCTGATCGAGATGGCCAAGGTTTTCGCGTTGACCGGGCCGGAGCTTGAGAAACGGGTGCCGGAGGTCATCGACGTGGACGAGTGGATGCGGCATTTTGCCTTGATGACTCTGTGCGGCATCGGCGACATCTACAGCTTCGGGGCCCCGCACAACCTGAATCTCTACGCCAGGCCCTCGGACGGGGAGATCGAGGCCATGCCCTGGGACTGGGATTTCACCTTCGAGCGTCCGAGTACGTCGGCGCTGTCAGGGGACCAGAACATCGGCAAGATCATTGCCCTGCCGGCATACACAAGGCTGTTCTACGCACACCTGTACGATCTGATCCAGACGGTGTACAACCGCGAGTACATGTCGTATTGGATCGACCATTACGGGCAGGTCGCGGGCGAGGATTACTCCGCCTATCTGAGTTACATTGGCGAGCGGGGCGCCTTCGCGCTCGGCCAGTTGCCTGCCCCCATACCTTTCTCCATCGATACGGGGGGGCGGCGTTCATTGTCCGTGGACGGTGACACGGCCGTGATCACGGGGACTGCCTGGTTCAACGTGCGCTGGATCTACCTCGAGGGAAGCGACGAGCCCCTGGATGTTAGCTGGCTGGACGGACAAACGTGGCAGGTGACGCTTCCTTTGGACCCGGCGGCGAATGTGCTGACGTTCACCGCTTACGATTTCCGGGGCAATCCCGTTGCGACGCAGAGCGTTGCCATCGCCAGGACACCCGTCACAAGTAGTCTTCACGCCGGATCGTCTCGATAGCCGCCTCCGACAAACCGATGTAGCGGACCTTTCCCTGCTCGACGAGCCGTGCCATCGCGTCAACTGTGTCTTCAATCGGCGTGTTCGGGTCCACGCGGTGCTGATAGTACAGATCCATGGCATCGACCCCGAGCCGTCGCAGGGAGGCCTCGCAGGCCGCCATCACGTATTCGGGCCGGCCGTTTATCCCACGGAAGCTGCGATCCTCGCCGCGCACGTTGCCGAATTTGGCGGCCAGGATGACTTCGTCGCGATGACCCTTGATGGCGCGCGCCACGAACATCTCGTTTGTGAACGGTCCGTACGCATCGGCCGTATCGAAGAAGGTGATGCCCAACTCCATGGCGCGATGAATCGTCGCGATGGACTCCCGTTCGTCGCTGCCGCCGTAGAACTCAGACATGCCCATGCAGCCCAAGCCTATGGCGGAGACAACCAATCCGTTTCTCCCCAATTCTCGTGTCTCCATATCTCTTTCCTCGCTGACGTAGGGTCCGTAGGAGTCGGCGGTATCGATCAAGGTCACGCCCAGCTCTACGGCACGGCGCAACACCTGGATTGCCTCGTCACGGTCGCTCGGCTCACCCCAGATGCCGGGACCGGTGAGTGGCATCTGGCAGAACGCCCGGGGTCAAACGGCAAGGCGCCTCCACACAGGGATGCCACAGATCAGGCTGCATCCAGCCAACCGTGATTGGTGAAAGGAATGGCGAGTGTTGGTGCCGCTTTGCGGCGTAGAGACTCCCTGTTCTTGCCAAGTGCCCCGTACCATGCGAGCGGCGCGAATCCAAATGAAAAAAGGCCGTGGATGCTGATCCACGGCCCGAAGTTCATTCGTGATTGTCGAGGTCGGGTTAAAGCACTCTGACTCGGCGCAGCCGTGCCGCAAGGCCCGCGCCAAGGGCAGCCAGCAGCAAAGCGCCGGGGGCAGGAACCTCCGAGCTGCCGCCCACCCAGACGCCCATTTCCTCGAACCCGCTGTTGGCCACGGCCGAGACCGTCTCACCCGTCGGCAACTGCACCGAGGTCTGCTGCCCGAACACCGCATAGACGTACAGGTACGGGAAAGATGGACTCGGGGAGAAGTCCGGGACGTAAATCCGAACGTCGCCCTTTCCATTGCCCCCGCCGAACAGGAGTCCGTCCATGATGATGGCGCTGTCCTGGCCGAGGTCATCCATGCTGTAGATGACCGGGCCGCCGAAGTTCTGGTAGGCGATGTCAGGATAACCCGTCAGACTCGGCGAGGTTTCGAGAGAAACCACCAGTTGATCGAGCGACAGATATCGGCCGGGCCCGCCGTCCTCGTCGATGTCCACGAGGATCTCCCGATACCAGTTGCCGCCCATCTGGACGCGGGGCGGCGTGGTGGCGTCCAGCAGGATTGAGTGCGTCCAGGTTCCGCCCTTCGTCTGGTACTGGGTGGTCCCGTCGGTGTTGTAGCCGCGTTCGGTGCCGTTGCCCTGAATTCTCAGGAAGGAATCGAAGTTTCCTGTTCCTGTCGCCGTGTCCGGATTGAACGGCATGAACACGGCGTCGTTGATTGTCGCCGAAGAACTCGACGTCGTCAGGAAGTACAAGGTCGGGACGGCCTGCGCGCTCGCGGCACACAGGGCGATAAATGCAAGTGCAACAACTAGTAGATGAACACTGTTATGATGGGCCTTCATATTCTCCTGCCTCCAAGAGAAGCCTGCCCGAAATCACCCTTCACGTACCGTCCTTGGCCCGATCTACGTCCATGCTTGTCTCAAATTGTACCAGAAGAGACACCCAGCGTCAAGCTTTTCCTGCAAAATTATGGAAAAATGCGCAGATTTATACGGCGCCACCCCAAATCTCCATTCGCCCCGTCCTCCTCATTTTCACGCAGAAAACGCATGTCGCCCCAGACTGTCTCTGGCATGTCGCTGTGTGCGACCAATTTTCGTGGGGGTGAAAGGCTTCGCAAGACGAGCGGGGACGCTCGTCCTACACGAAGGGTCGTCCTCGCTCTTCGTAGGTCGTGCGTCCTCGCACGACTCTCTTCCCGTGGGCTCAATGGGTGTTCAAAATCGGGATTTCTCGTGTGGCCGACAATATCTCCCCCACGAAATGTGGTCGCACACATGTCGCTCAGACTTTGTGTCCCCACCCCCATTATTTCGCGGAAAACGGGGTCTTGGCCGCCCCAGTCCCATTCCCACCCGCATTCTTTGGCCAAAACCGCCACTGCGCACCCCAGTCTGGCGCCCGATGCCCCGACTGCCCCGATCCCGCCAGCCTCTGGGGAATTGGCGTAGTCATGCACAGCGGCAAGCAGAAGATGACCGTCGAGCACGTGCGTGTCAATGAAAGCCGACAGACCATCGTCGGCAACCTGGGGTTGGCGAAACCAGACCAAGTGCAAATGGACCCCATACACCCGGGGCCAGAACGCGCGATCCTGCCGGCCAACTGCCTGCAGGGTCTTGCCTCGCCGTGACATGAATCGGCACCGGCAAGCGACTTTTGCGTCTGCCCTGCATGTACCTGCGAAGGTGCTTTCACGGCATCCGCAAGAGGACTATAATCCGGTTGCCGTGCCCGGCTGAAGGGCTCGCGACGGCCGTGGCTGGATCCATGGGCGAACGGGAGTTGCCGTATGGTTGGTTGCAGGGGCTGTGTGTCGGTAGCTGTTGTAGCGGCAGTGCCGCTCTTGGCGGCCGCGACCGTATCTTGTGCACTGCCGATGTCAGGCGACATGGCCCAGCCCTTCTCCAATCCGTCCCGCCAAGTCACATCGCTGAATGGCGAGTGGCTCTTTCATCGCGAGGGCGCACGGCCCGACGAGTGGAAGACGGTGACGGTGCCGTCCAGCTTTGAGCAGCATGAGGGGATTGAATTCGACGGTGTGGGGTGGTATCGCAAACGCATCGAGCCGTTTGTTCTGCCTCCGGACAAGCGGGTACTCGTGCATTTTCAGGCGGCGGCGACTGAGGCGACGGTCTGGTGGAACGGCCAGAAGCTTGGCACGCACGTCGGCGCCTGGACGCCATTTCGTTTCGATGTCACCGAACAGGTGCGCAAAACGACAGCCGGTCAACCTCACCAACTCCTCGTGCGTCTCGACGAGAAGGTCGGCCACAACACACAGGGCTTCCTGCCCGTTGTGGCGCCTCATTTTGGCGGACTCTGGCAGGAGGTGGCGCTGCTGATCGTGCCGGCGACGTTCTGCGACGATCTGCGTCTGCTTGCGGTGGGCGACCTGGCCGCTTCACAAGTGCATCTCGATATTCCGCTGGCCGGGGATGTCCCCGAGGGCGTCCCGGCCGTCACTGTGCGATCGCGCCTGCAGGGTACACGAGACTGGACAGTTCTGTCGGCAAGCGTGGTCCGCTCCGGTGATATGCTCATTTGCCGGGCGCCCATGCCTGATGCACGTCCGTGGTCTTGCGCGGAGCCGTGTCTCTACGAGGTCGAGGTTGGCTTGCCCGGGAGCAACGGAGACATCGTGTCTGCCTGGGTGGGCTTCCGTACCGTCGAGGTCTTCGGCCAACAACTCCGCCTCAATGGCCGGCCCCTGCAGATTCGGGGACTGCTGAACTGGGGATATTCACCGCCCCTGGTCGCCCCTAATCCGGGCGAAGCGGCCTGGCGCAGCGAGCTGGAGTTCGCCAGATCTCGCGGTTTCAATCTCACGAAGTTCTGCCTCTGGGTCCCGCCCAAGCGCTATCTTGAGCTTGCGGATGAGATGGGCATGCTCGCGTGGATGGAGTACCCGACCTGGCATCCAACGCTCACTGCGGAATTCCTGGAGCCGCTGCGCCGGGAGTTTGCCGAGTTCTTCGACTACGACCGCAATCACCCGTCCATCATCCTTCGCAGTCTCACCTGTGAGACCGGTCCCGCCGCAGATCTGAAGGTTATTCAGAGCCTCTACGACCTGGCCAAGGCGACGATCCCGGGCGCGATTGTGGAAGATGACTCGAGCTGGATCGGCTGGAACCGCGTGCACGACTTCTACGACGACCACCCCTACGGCAACAATCACACGTGGGTCAGCACCCTGCAGGGCTTCAATCAATATATCCTTGCCCACGGGCTCAAGCCGCTGGTGCTGGGGGAGGCCATCTCCGCCGATACGTGGATCGACCGCGAGGCCATCCTGAAGCATCTCGGCGGCGAGCACCCGTGGTGGGCGCCCGGTCCGCTCGACGAGATTCCTCGCTGGCTGGAGCGGATGCAGGCCGTGGCCGGCCCCGGCGGGATCGAGCGGCTTTGCGATGATTCCCTGTCCTACGGTCTGCTGATGCGCAAATTCCAGGCTGAGGCCTTCCGGCGGGAAGTGCCCTACGGCGGCTATGTCATCAGTGTCATCCGCGATGTCCCGAGCGCCTCCATGGGGCTCATCGACTACCTGGGCCGGCCCAAATGGAGCGAGGCCGACTGGTCTTGGCAGCGAGATACTGTATGCCTGCTCAAGACAGAGTCGGACCGGCGGAGCTTCGCCTGCGGTGAGCGGCTGCACGGCGAGATTCTGCTGAGCCACTTCGGCCAACAGGCGATCGACGATGGCGGACTGGAGGTCACATTGGAGGCCGCCCGCGGCGCGAGGGACCCCCTACAGCGCAGCGAGGAGAGCGGTATCAAGCAGAACGTGGGCACGCTGGCCACGCGGCTCACGCTGGATTGGCCTTTGCCGGAAACCTCCGTGCCGATTCGCCTGATCATCCGCGCCAGGCTGAGAACGACCGACGGGGAGTTCCGCAACCAGTGGCCCATCTGGGTGGTTCCAGCCGCTGCGACAGGGGCCGAGCAGGCGGTCCAGGTACACGAGTCGCTTGGCGAAGACCTGGCCAAGGAACTCTTCCCCGGGGTTCCTCGCTACCGTGGAGGCAGCACCGATGTGGTAGTCGTGGCCGCGCGATTTGATGACGACCTGGTGAGTTTTCTCGAAGGGGGAGGCCGCGTCCTCCTGCTGCCCGATGGGCACAAGGGCAGTCTCCCACTCGGCGACCACTGGTTTCTGCGTGGAGCACCCTATGTGCCGGACACTGCTTTGGCTGCGAAAGTGCCTCGCGATCTCCTCGTCGAGCTACAGCATTTCGATCTCGCCGGGCAGGTCGTCCCGGACATCCAGTACCTCGAAGGCATCGACCCGATCCTGATGCTCTGGGACATGCATGCCCTCACGACGGTGAAGACACACGGACTGATCTTCGAGACTCGCGTCGCAAAGGGCCGCCTGTTGGTCAGCGCCGTACGCCACGCTGGAAGAGAGAACGCTGCCGGGCGCTGGCTGCTCCGCGTACTGCTCGAGCACCTCCGGTCCTCCGCCGAACCGAAGAACGCACTACCGAACGACCTCCGGGCTTATCTCAAGGCCAACTGAACTCGGAGCAGATGAGCCCGCTGCCTTTTATCAGGATAGGCCAGACGTGTCACCGGCGTAAGCCGTCGATTCTGCTTTATCGAAGGTGGTAAGCAGGGCAATCGCAAAGTCCCCAAAATGGATGTATTGAAAGCGTCAGCCGGGTGGCATCGTCAAGGCCGGAGGCCTTGGCGATGGTCCTGCGCCCGGGAAAGTCGCCATCGCCAAGCTGCGTTTGACGATGCCACCCACCATGTTGGGCGACTTTGCGTTCGCCCTGAGGTGGGAAGAGCTTCATCTTGGCCGGTCCCTCGAACTCTGGTATCATGGCCGTGCTCCAGAACAGTCGGCGATGACATGCAGGTCGTCGGGAATCGAAGGACGAAGTCCCGCGCGCAAAAAGGCGTCTTTTTGTCGGAGGTCCGATGCCGTACGAATCGTTACCACGATACTCGTTGGGTTTCTTCCCGACGCCGCTCGTGAAGCTCACTCGTCTGACGGAGAGACTCTCCGGCCCCCGGATCTTCATGAAACGAGATGATCAAACGGGCCTGGCGCTGGGCGGCAACAAGGTCCGCAAACTCGAATTCCTGGTCGGCGAGGCTCTGGCGAACGGGTGCGACACTCTGATTACGGGGGGAGCGGCGCAGTCCAATCATTGCCGGCAGACGGCCGCCGCCGCGGCTGCTTGCGGCCTTTCCTGTCATTTGGTCCTCGGGGGTCAGGCCCCTTCCATTCCCGAGGGCAATCTCCTGCTCGATCAGCTCTTCGGGGCCGTGATTCACTGGACGGGAGAGCTTCGCAAGGGGGAGAGGATTCCCGAAATCGCGGAGTCGCTCCGCTCGGCCGGGCGCAAACCCTACGTGGTGCCGTATGGCGGCTCCAACACGACGGGGGCGGCCGGATTTGTGGAAGCGGTGCGAGAACTGACCCATCAGTTGTCGCGGCTGGGTGAATCCGTCACCCACATCGTGTTTGCCTCCAGTTCCGGAGGTACGCAGGCCGGCCTGACCGTCGGCAGGAGCCTCTTCGGCTTGAACTGTCAACTCATTGGGATCGGCATTGACAAGGGTGCCTCAGGAGACGTTCCGTTTGCCGAGCATGTCCTGCGGCTGGCCAATGCGACCGCGGAGCGCCTGCGCGTCAGTGATCGCTTTTCGGCGTCCGACCTTGCCGTCCGAGAGGAGTACCTGGGGGACGGCTACGGCAAAGTGGGTGACTTGGAGCGCCATGCCATTCATCTGGTGGCCCAGACGGAGGGAATACTCCTTGATCCGGTCTATACCGGGCGAGCCATGGGTGGGCTGATCGACATGATAGAGCACGGGGAGTTCTCACGAGAGCATTCCGTGTTGTTCTGGCATACGGGCGGGACACCCGCCTTGTTTCCCTATGCCCGGGACTTGATCGAAGGTGAGTCCGCACGGAGATAATCAGCGAGACACAGGTGCATTTTGGCGGCCCTGTTTGCTGGCCGTGGCTCGTATCTACTCTCGGACGCAGTAGAGTCTTGACAGTGTGCGGATCACCAGGCTGCCGCGGACGGCGGCCGGCGTGGCCATGCACATCTCTTGCAGTTTGTTGCACCCGAGGAGCTTGAACTCGGGGCCTGCCTGGATGATGAACGTATCACCGTCCTCGCTCAGGCAGAAGAGCCTTCCATTGTTGGCCCATGGCGAGGCGGTGAACGCATTTGCGCCGGCCGCGATCCGCACGCCGGTATAGATTTCCTTGCCTGTCTTTGCCTCGAAGCAACTCAGAACGCCCCGGTCGTACAGGACGTACACGTAGCCCTGGTAGGCAATGGGTGTAGGATTGTACGGGCCAGCCTTCCTCTGGCGCCATGCGATGAATTCACTGCTGCTTTGACCGTCCTTGAGCGTGATATCGCCGGTGGCGCCGGGTCGGATGGCGTATAGCGGCCGCACGGAATCGCCGACAACCCCCCCGGTGACGTAGAGCAGGCCGTCGGCTGCAAAAGGCGTGGGGATCGCGATGGAAGTCGTGCCCGCCAGCTCCCAGAGCGGTTTGCCGGTAAGATCATACGACCTGACCTTGCCTGTCCCCGATGTCACCAGTTCGGTCCGCTGCTCGTTCTCCCAGATGCAGGGCGTGGCCCAGTTGCTCTTCTCGTCCCGGCCCACGCGCCACACCTGTTCGCCTGTCTTCGCATCGAGGGCAATCAGGAACGATTGCTCCTCGTTGTCGCTGACGATGTAGAGCCGATCCTTGCACAGCACGGGCGAAGCGGCGGTCCCCCAGTTGTAGCGGGTCCTGGCCGGCTCCCACCTCTTTGACCACAGCAGGTTGCCGTTGAAGTCGTAGCAGAACAAGCCGATATTGCCGAAGTAGGCGTAGACTCGCTCGCCGTCGGTGACGGGCGTCTCGGAGGCGTGGGAGTTCTTCATGTGCAGGGGGTACTTGGGGAGGTCTTTGTGGGCGACCGTCTCCCAGAGGATCTTGCCGATATTGAAGTCGATGCAATAGACCTTCCACAAGTGGACCTTGTCGGAGGGAGTGCCTCGTTCGCCGCCGAGGAAGAGGCCCTTCTTAGGCATCTCCACATCCCCCTCGGCCACGGCCGTAGTGACGAAGACCCGATCGCCCCAGACAATGGGTGAGGACCAGCCGCGGCCGGGAATCTCGACGGTCCAGGCAACGTGCTCGGTCGTGCTCCAGGTGTCAGGCAGAATCTGGTCCTCGGCGACGCCGGCCCGCGGGCCGCGGAATTGCGGCCAGTTCGCTTGGGCAAAGGCGGCAGGGTTCATCAGCAGCACTGCAAGCACTGCAACGCAGAGATTCCGACCCATCGGATATCCCAAGCTGAATTCACGTGCAGAAATGGTCTTCTTGCGCACTTGTCCCATCTCCGACAGTCTCCTCAAGACTTCGCTGTTCATAGCCACTGTTCATATCTCCAATGCGGCAGACCCCGCCGCATTCTCCTTGTCGCGTCAATCACCACTGGTAGATCCAGCAGTAGGTCGTGTATTCCGTCTCCGGCGGGTCGTGCAACTTCTGGCCGTTGATTTCCTCGCCGCAGCGGCACGTCAGTCGCAAGCCGTTCTGGAAGAAGATGGGATCGTCGTCGTGGAAGCGATAGGCGGAAAATGTGCGATCCTTCGGGTCCAGGTGTGTCAGACCGGCCAATGCGTTCGCATACCGCCCTCGATTGAAGTAATACGTTCCCAGGAAGTAGTCCTCCAGCCCGGACGAGAGCATCACCGGCTTATCGGAGCCGTCGAAGTACGCCCGCATCATCGCCTCCATGTAACTGAGGCCCTTCCAGTCCCCGGTATCGCGCAGGCCGTGACCTGCTATCGTAACCTGGTAGAGAGCGCCGGCTCCCTTCACATCGCACAGGTTGAATTCCTCGAACGGCTGGGCGGTGTGATTCTCCGGGTTCGAAGCAGGCTCGGTCGTGGCGGAGCGCTGCGATACGCCCGGCCCAGGATTCTGGCCGGAGCTCTGCACCGCACAAAGCAGGACACAGCCAAGGAGAAGAACAGGTTTCACCGAGGAATCAGTACGCTTGCGCATCTGGTTTGGCTCCTTAGTTCCGGACATGCCCGACAGAAGCGAGATGGCCGTATCATAGGCACGGCCACCCCGAGAGTCAATGCTGACCGCTGTGCCGCTCCGTGTCAGATCCAGCCACTTAAGCGGTCTCTATTGGCCCGACAGCGTCAGCGTGATGGTGCAGTTGTTAATCGCGTCATAATTCCCGCTTGACACTTCCAGGTTCCCGCTTCAGACTTCAAGCATGAAACTCCGTTGAAAGGGGCGATAACCGGACAAGAACCGTAAGGCACATGCCTTCAATTACGAGGGTGTTCTGGCAGATGAACGGTACCACACAGATGTCACGCCGGGGTTTCATGGGGACCTGTGCTTGCGTCCTGGCCGGCGTCGGAACTTCGCGCCTTGTTGATGGCGGCGAATCAGAAGCCGTCCCCACCGCCGAGTGGTTAGCGATGCGGCAAGACCCGGTCCGCCGCAAGATCGCCGGTGTTCCCGACCTCGATACCATCCTCACGTTGTTCCCTCGCACCACGGGCAAACCCGCGTTCGATCCCGAGCTGATCGCGGAAAACGTCAAGAAGCTCAGTACAAAGCCCGCGATCGACACGGGGCATCCTTTCCTGGACTTGTCCATCAAGGTCGGCCTCGCTCACATTGACGCGACGTTCCAGGGCGACCATCCCAAATACGGAGTCGGCGTCTACAAGGCCGAGCAGCACGATGGATTTCCGCCGACGATCATCGCGGCCGTGGATGCTCTCTCGACATGGGGCATGAACGAGCGTGCGGCCCGGCTCTTCCATTACTGGCTGAGCCACTTCGTGCGGGACGACGGCACGATCAACTACTATGGCCCATCGATCAGTGAATACGGGCAACTGCTCCACACGGCGGCCTTGCTGCAGGAACGGGCCGGCGTCACGTACTGGTGGGACGAGGGGCACAAGGCTCTCGACCGAATCGCGGAGTACCTCTTGCGACTTTGTGCCAAAGCCCAACAGGAGGACGGATTGATCTCCGGGTCGCCGGAAGCGGACACGCGCGAGGATGTCGGCAAGTACTTTCACAATAATGGCTGGGTCGTGAGGGGGCTTCGAAGGTGGGCGGGTCTGTGTGAGCGACAGAAGCTCTCGCCTGCCACGACGGTCTCCACCATACGAGAGGTCAGCGACTCGCTCGCCTCCCAGACGCTGGAGGCGATACGCAAAACGTGGCCCCAGGACCCAAATGACTGGTGGCTTGCTCCGCGGCCGACACCCTCGCAAAGACCCGCGTGTCTTACGGGAACTACCGAGGCCTCGTACACGAATTATCGCTACTGGCCTGAGTTGCTGTCCAGCGGCCTTTTGCCGGCAAGTCTTGCGAACAGGGTCGTCGGGGCGAGGCTCTCTGCAGGCGGTCAGTTCTGTGGAATGACGCGATTCACCGATCACTTGGACGACTGGCCCCTGGCAGAGTACTTGTATGCCCTCTGGTCCCTGGGACGCAAGAGCGATTTCCTGCTCAGTTTGTACGGCCACGTTGCCTACCACCAAGCGGAGGGACACCTGACCGCCTATGAGCAGGTGTCATTTCCGCCAGGCAAACCAGCGGCTGACTACTGCCTGCCATGTCAGCTTGTCGCAGCGAGAGCGGCTCGGCTTCTGGTCTCGTAGTATGCCTCTGATACCGATTCCGGTTCAGTCCTTCGTGACAGATGCCACCCAGAGATACGAAATTCTCAGAAGGAATCGGTATGATCCTGCCGGAAGACCGCTGATGACTTTGAGAGAACGTGTGCGCCGAGCACCCAACGATCAGGGAATCATGGGCTTGCAGTCCCAGTCGACGGCTGTCACGGTGCCAGTCTGACGGGGGCAAACGTGGCGCGGACATGGAAGTCCGGCTTCGGCAAGTCTGGTTCCACCCATGTGAGCCACATTGGGTCATCCGGCGCCGCGGGGCGGAAGTCCGCGCGGTACAGCCCGATTTGGAGCCGGGCGCCGGGTCTCCAGGAGCGCACGCCCATCGCGTGCAGGGCGGTGGCTGGGATGAAACCCTCCACTGCGTAGCCATCCGCCGTGCGTCGGGCGGCGAATCTTGCTCCCGCAGGCGTCCATGAATCATCGAACCGCCGGTAGATGCGTGCGGCGTAGTCATGGACTGCGCCGTCAGGTGCGATCTCCAGGCAGAAGTACTTCTGGGATTCCTCCGGCCACAGAAAGATCTCGACGCGATCTTGCGCATCCACCGCATGTTCGTCTCCGGTCGGCGGCGCGGCCACGATGCCGGAATCCTGAGCGGCGAAGGCGAACCATAATCCAGCTTCGTTCCACTGAAGCCACGCCCGTGTCGGCCGCCCCTCCACGCCCGGCCGGGAGGCGACCTTGAAATCCGTCACTGGGATCACACGCTGATAGCAGGGTTCATCCAAGCGGCCATCCACCTGAAGGGGTTCGGTCAGGCGCGCGACGCGAAGGGCCATCGCCGGGTCGCGTGGAGAGTGGGCGCACGCGGTCAGCAGGAGTGCGGCAAAGACGGGCACGTAGCGAAGTGTGACAATTGTGCTTTGCATGCTGATTCTTTCGCCTTCGAGAGTTCTTTGCTGCGGCATCCGTTGCCGCAAGAGTGATTCCCAGGGACTGACCCTTTACTTGCCGGTAATCACGAAGTCGCGGGTGGTTACCGAACTCCAGACTCCAAGAGCCTGATGATACACCGCGGCCTTGACCGTGGTGGAACTGGTCACAGTAAAGACACCGGAGTAGGGGAGGGCGCCGGGGTTCGTCGTCGGGTCCGTGCCGTCCACGGTGTAAAACGCGGCGATTCCTTCGCCAATACCGGTAATGGTGACGCTTACCGGCCCCGGGAAGGTTCCGCCGTCGGGACTGAACGAGGGCGGCAAGGGGAGCAGGTGAATGGTTACGCTCTGGGAGGCTGTCTCCCCCCGGCTGTCCGTGGCCGTCAACGTGATCAGGTGCTGGCCGGCTGCCAACTGCTTCATGACGAACAGCGTTGGGCCCCGGCCCAGTTCACCGCTTCGGTCGGAGGTCCAGACCAGCCGCTGATCATCGAAGATTTCCCCCTCCTGCGGATCGTATGCGCTGCCGCAGAACACGATCCCGGACTCCAGGCGATAGGTCGCATCAGCGGTCGGGCTTTCGATGGTCACCTCGGTCTTCTTGAGCGGCACCTGGAAGGTTCCGCTGACCGCCGACGTGCTGTATATCCCGTCGCTGGCCGTCACCCGGATCCGGGCCTGGCTGCCGCCGGGAAGGAGGCTGAAATCCGTGGTGAAACTCGTCGTGGTCACTGACGGGGGCAGGATGGTCCAATGCCGACTGTCTGGACTGTACTCCACCTGATAGAAGAGACTGTCGCCGTCCGGGTCCGCGGCTGTCCAGGTTATCGTGTACGGGCCGGATAGCACTTGGCCGGCGGGTGGCGCGGTGACGGCGACCGTTGGGGCGCTGGCGCTGACCGGCACTTCGGCGCGAATGGTGTCGTTCTGATCGACAATTACGAATTTCACCGTCCCCTCCGGGAACGGAACGATCACTCGGGTAAACGGGGCCGTATCCAAATCTTCGGGAGGATTGGACCGATTGACGAACTTCGGGGTGAAGCCTTGTTGTCCCAGCACCGTGTCGTTCGCATCGAGGGCCTGAATCGTGTAACTGCCTTCCATAACATCTACCGGGCCGGCCGCGACGGTCGTGCTCCAGGGAAGGGAGGGCTCGACCGTTCCCGATCTGCTCACCCAGCCGGAGGCCTCGACAAACCGGTCGAGCGCGGTTGTTTCCGCGGTTGCGCCTATCCCGGAGGCGGCCACGGACGCACTGGACACAGTGGGAGCCAATGACCAGAACAGATGTTTCCAGACTTCCGGCGTGATCCAGTAATTGCTCTGAGACGTTCCGCTCCCCATGAAGCACATGGAATCACGCAGCAGGCCACGCCCCCCGACCTCGTAGGGATGCAGCTTTTTGGAAATCAGCGTCCCTGTACCACTGCCGGTGAACGGCTTCACTTCAGGATCGGGACCTGTCACGGGAGTACTAGTCCCCAGGATCCTGCCCGCGTAACCGAAGGGAGGACAATTGATCAACAGATTGTAGCCGCCACCGTTGTATGTGTCCCCCACTTTGAAGATGTGCGCCACTTCATGGGGCACCGTTGCCTGCATGTCTTCGTCGCTGTTGACGACGATCGAGGCCTTGCCGTCAAGGTAGGCGTATCCCTGTATTCTTTTGATTCTTCCATCCCTCGTTACCGGGATGCGTGACTGGACAAAACCGATCACCAGATCGTAATCGCTCCCCATCTTGTTGAGTTCTTCCCACAGCTTCCGTTCTCCCTCCGCGGTCGTGGTATCGAAATCAGGACCGGTCGCATCGAACAGAGCGCCGCGTGTCCATGTCACTTTATCATAGGCAACCGGATAGGTCTGACGCATGCAGTTGTAGCCGCTCTCCCACTGGTTCCCCGGCGTCTCGATCACCCCGAGGAAGTTGGTCTTCACCGGCACGGCCAACACCTTCAGTTCCCGCCGATCCTGGAACCGGACGTTGTCCAGGGTTTCTTCCGCATCCTCGACCTTGGCCTTGAACTTGTACGTTCCTGCTTCCCAGTTGCCGCACTCGCTTCGATCCTTGGGTCTAAAGACGATTGCGTTGTTTTCGGTGTCCCTGGTGAAGTCGGTAAGAGTAGCCACGCTGGAGCCGTCTTTGGAGACCTCCAGACTGATGTCGCCGCTCAGTTCGCCAACGGGCACCGCCTTGTCGAAAAACACCTGGATAGCCGTCTCCTTTCCGGCGGCAAAGTCGGACGCCGGTACGTAGTGGTCATCGTCCACGTACTTGTAGCGTCCCAGGGCCTGGTTGGGTTGGATCTTCTTGGCGCCCGGCTTGGGGTTGAACTTGTAGGAGATCTCCACCTTGCCGATCTCCTCAATGCCATCGTCGCTTGTGTACCGGTAGGGGTATACGATTTGTCCGGACGCGGTGAATTGATCCCCCTCGAACGTCAAGACGCCGGCGACCTCACCGCCGTCCGGCGTACCGATCCAGTTATCCCAGGGGGTGCCATTGGAGGAAGGTCCATAGTACTCGTCAAGCGTCAGCGTATCCGTCGTGTTCAGGGTATAGCCGCGGTACGTTCTGGTGCTGATGCCGGAACCGCTGATATAGGTGCTGAAATCCCCGTTGAACGGCCCAGAGATCTGGAATTTGTACCGCACCCGGTCATTTTCGCTCTCCTGGTATATCTCCAGGTCTGTCACCACGCCTTCATCATACACGGGATTGGTAGTACTGTAGTTCCAGGTGTACGTCCCGTCCTGCCTGAAATCCCGGCACGGGTAATAGTAGGGTGGCTTGCAATCCTCCGACAGAAACCAGTCATGAGAGTAGCCGCCGCCGTTCCCGGAGATGTTCAGGGTCTTCGAGTCTTCGATCAGCATCGCCGCGCGAGGATAGGACGGCAGGGAAGGAATTCCGGGTATGTCCGGCCAATCCGGGAGATCCGGTATCTCGTACTTCTTGAACTTGTACGTCCCCTCCACGGTCACGGTGAACTGGTCATGATCTTCGTAGTGTTCCTGTCTGTCTGAGCCGGTGTCGTAGACGCGGGTGTAGGTGTCGGTGACGACGACCCTGATCCAGAGGTCAGCTTTCTCTATGTTCAGGAATAGATCGGAAGGGTTTCCGGCTTCCGCCAGGTGAAGGTTGAGGAAGACTCCGATAAGGCCGAATACAAATGCGGAAGTGATCTTTTTCACGTTGGTGTGCCTCCTTGGCGCATAGGGTCTTGAATGATGGAACAGAGGAAACTGGTTGCCATAGGTGCTCGTATGCTCAGCCAACGATGACGACTCAGGTTAGCCCACCATGGCGATACCCGATTGATTGGATCGGGGTTTCCCGTTTGACTTCACGGCCTGTGCTCCGGCACGGCATACCTGCTATGGTACCCAAACACTGCATCCGATGTCAACAATTTTGGCCATCAGCGTCGGTCTGTTGCGCCCGTTCGTGACAGTATGCGGGCCCGGAACTCAGGGGTGCAAGTGGCGTTGTTCCAGAGGGACAGGCAGGTTTCCATGATGGTCTCACGGGGGTTTGACAGGCACAGATGTCCCTGGAACCGGCCGTGGGTCTTCGATTGGTTTTGGCGTTGACCCCGGAGCAGTACCTGGGTATCACGGGACGCGTACCGTGCAGAAGCACAGTCTGGGACGTCAAATGGGAAATCCCGAATCAAGGGAGGCCACACGATGAAGCGATCTCTTGTCTCGCTGCTGCCGATGGTGTGTCTTGCCGGACTGGCGATGCCGACCGTGTTGCCGGCCGGGCCTTCGACCACTCAAGGCTCCCCGGCGGAAATGCAGTGTGCCGAACAATGGGCTCAGCGACTCGACCCGCTGGCGACGGGCACCGCGGCCAGTCGAGCGAAAACGCCGGCGGCCGATGCGACTGTGCCGTTTTCGTTTGTGTTGGATTCGCAGCCGTCGTCGGCGTCATGGCCTTCCTGGACCGCGACGTCCGGCGCCGAGCAGTCCTCCGCGTCCAGCCGGCGTCGATCCGCGTCGTGGCGAGATCCGAAGACGGGCCTGGAGGTCATCGCGGAGATGGTTCGCTTCCACGACTTTCCGGCCGTCGAGTGGGTCTTACGGTTCAAGAACCACGGGACGGCGGATTCGCCCATCCTCGAGCAGGTCCTGCCTCTGGACCTGCGCATTGCCGCCGGCAGCCCAGGCGGACAGACGCCGGTGCTGCACCATGCCAAGGGAGCTTTGTGTTGCTTGGACGACTTCGCGCCCGTTACTACACGGCTGGCGCCGGGAACCGAGTTGCATCTGGAGCCCGGTGGCGGCCGATCGTCGAGCGAGGTGCTGCCGTTTTTTAACCTCGACCAGGGAAACCACGGCCTCATGTTGGGCATCGGCTGGACCGGCGAATGGGCGGTCACGATCCGAGCAAATGATCGCGGCGAACTGGCCGTGCAAGCGGGGATGGCACACACGCACTTGAAACTGCATCCCGGCGAGGAAATCCGCACGCCGCGGATCCTCGTGCTCTGTTGGGAAGGCGAGTGGCTGCGTGGCAACAACCTGCTGCGGCGTTTCCTGCTGGCATATCATCGGCCTCAGCCGAACGGCCAGCCGCTGGTGCTGCCGGTCCTGGTCGGCTCCTGGGGTGGTTCTCCGGCGACGGAGCACCTGCAGATCATCAACCGAATCGTCCACAGGGACTGGCCCATCGGGCTCTACTGGATCGATGCCGAGTGGTTCGGCGGCGCGCCGTGGTACTCGCATCCCGGGAATTGGGAAGTGCGGAAGGACCTGTATCCGCAGGGCTTCCGGCCGGTCAGCGACGCCCTGCACGCGTCCGGACGCAAGCTCCTGCTGTGGTTCGAGCCGCAACGGGTCTGCCAAGGCACGCCCTGGGCCCAGTTCCGAGACCGGCCCGGCTGGCTGCTGCAACTCAAGGGCGGCAACCCGGAATACCAGCAACGCCGGATGAACTGGGGCGTCCCGCATGAGGACCCGCGGTGGATCGAGCGGGAGAGTCACCGCAGCCAGATTTGCGAGGGCGATATGCTGTGGAACCTGGGCCAGCCGGACGCGCGACAGTTTTTGACCGACTGGCTGTCCGCACGGATTATTGAGTTCGGTCTCGACTGGTACCGCGAGGACTTCAACATTGCCCCGCTGGAATACTGGCAAGGGGCCGACTCGCCCGATCGCCAGGGCCTGACGGAGATTCGTTACGTCGAGGGCCTGTACGCGATGTGGGACGAGTTGCTGCGGCGACATCCGCACCTGGCCATCGACAACTGCGCCAGTGGCGGACGACGAATCGACCTGGAGACGATCGGGCGTGCCACCGCGCTGTGGCGCACCGACTGGCCGGTGGACGCCATTCACCGTCAATGTCACACATTCGGCCTGCTGCCGTGGGTGCCGCTGAACATGAGCGACGGCACAGTGCTGACGCTGGGAAACGAGTACGAGATTCGCAGCGCCATGACGGCCGGACTGAATGTCAAGCTGCCGCCGCAAGACGATGAGGCGTCGGCCCACCAGGCCAAGGCGATGATCGAGCAGTACCGGAGCATTCAGAAGTGCTTCTACGGCGATTTCTACCCGCTGACGCCGTACAGCCAGGCTGCCGACGCCTGGATGGCCTACCAGCTCCACCTTCCCGATACGGACGAAGGGATCGTCGTCGCTCTGAGGCGGCCTGCCAGTATCTACACGAAGGCCACGCTGCGTCTTCAGGGACTGGACCGATACGCCTCATACGAAGTCACCAATCTGGACAAAGGTCACAGGGACACACTTGCCGCCGGCCAACTGACCGACGCCGGTCTGGAAATCGAGCTACCCCGTCAGCCCGATTCGGCGATCATACAGTACCATCGGCTCGCGGTTCCGTGAGCTGTGCAAGATGGCTGGGATGAATTAAGTCGGCGGCTCTGAGGGGACCGCGCGGAGCTTCGGCGACGCTGCGAAGGGGGGCCGGCGAGGCTGGTCGCGGAAGTCAAACGCGGTGGGGGCGGGTTGCCCCCGTTAAGGTGGGGTGATCCCGGTGAGGGACGGAGGACCTAGCCGCGCCCGCCGATCTCCCGGTGCTATGCCCAGCCCTCTGCCGCAAGGGCGTCGTGGAGCTCATCAGGATGGTGCCGGCACCGGAATTCGAGCCGGCTGGACTCATTGTGCGACTTGCTGTAGGGCACTCCCTCCGCCATGCGGTTCCGCTCGTGGAGCTCGTGCAGGAGCACGAATCCCCTCTCTTTCTCCTCGATGTCACTGTCGATCCAGATCTCGCCCTGGGGCACGAATTCATACACGTGGTCGTGGCCGCCTGCGGTGAAGTCAATGTCGAACACACTTCGCACCAGGCGTCCGTTCACGATCCAGACCTTAGCTCCGTTTTCCAGAGTCTTCCACAGGCGCTCATGAACGGCCTTGGGATCGGGCAGCGCCTTGCCCCCCTGTATGACCTTGCGCATGTCGCCCGCCCGGCGCCGTTCTCGTCTCTCGGCCCGGTCGGCTTCGGCGAGTGCCTGGGCGTAGGAGGCGCCTTTGGCCATGAGTTGGTGCTCGACCAGGAGATGGTCGATGAAGAAGGTTCGTTCGTCGTCCTCCGCCTCTGCATCGATCCAGAATTCTTTCTCGGGGATGTAGGGATACCGGTAGTGCTGGCCGAAGTTCGTGAACTCCTCGTCGATGCGGCCGCGGATGTAGGCGCCGTCAACGGTCCAGGCCTGGATATCGCCCCGCACTTCGCCCTTGCGAAGGTAGGGGGGCTTCAGCGATTCTGGCATAGGCCATTCTCCTTGCTTCAAGCGCTCCCATCCTACGGAGGGGCGACAACACCTGTCAATGGCGGCAAGGCCATCTTTCGGATGGAAGAGGGCCCGCAGGGACCGGAGAGCCGTGACCGGGCCCGCGGATAACGGCGAATGCGGCACAAGGCAAATGCGTGGAAGGAAGCTCTGATTCGGCGCCCGCGTTCCAGCTTCCGGCAGGGTGCGTGTCGTCACTTACTGACTGCCCCCTGCATTCATTCCAAGTCCCGTTCCACGCTGCCGGCTCGAGTCTTCCTGATGCGTGACGACAGGCACGTAACCCACCTCCATACCCTCGGGCGGTGTCACGAGCAGGGCCGGGTCGAGGGTCACGAGAGTGCCACGGGTAGGCGGCGCCATGTAATCTCTGTCGATCGGCCAGTTGCTGTGAATCTTCTCGACGAAGGACTGCAGCTTTGCCTTCTTGTCGGCGCCCCAGTTGTACTGCTGAAATGACGGCTGATCGACAAAGCGATACCAGGAATAGGTGACGACCGATCCATCGGCAAGAGTGACCTTGAACGGCCCGCGCGTCGGGCCGGGATGGCTCCAGGCGCCGGTGTCGGGCGAGGTGTAGGGCTCACCACGTTTCGCCGGCTTGAACTCCCTGGCCAGAAGCTGCGTCTCCGGGGGCACCTCGGCCGCGGATATGGCTAGGCATTTATCTCCGACATACTTGAAATACTGGGGGAAACACCCTTTGGGGCTGATGCTCCTGTCGTACCACTCCAGGCCCCACACACCGGATTCGAAGACCTTGGTATTGAAGACTCTGTCGACGCCGCTGATCTCCTTGCCGGCTTGGTCGAAACGCGGCGTGCGCGTCTTCAATGTGCACTTCCAGGCACCTTTATCATCGAATCGCCCGGAACAGGCCGGGCCGCCCTCCCGCCATGCCTTGAAGGCATCGCATAAGGCCGCCTTGGAGTAATACGTCACATCCTGCACCAGAAGGGCGTTGCCCTGACTATCCGCCGGGAACTGCAACTTGGGTATCTTGGAGTAGACAACACCTTGAGCGTCTTTGGCTTCGAAACACGGCACGGTGTTGATCTCCATCGCGCCGCCGCCCATCTCACCCGGCCGAGCGTCGAGGCCCCGTCCATAGATGAAGGGATAGTGGAACAGCTTGCCGGTCTTGCTCCATGTTTCGGGAATGTAGTAGGCGATGGGGCCCTTGAAGTTGGCGGCACTCAAAAAGCAGGTCCAACTCTGATCGCCGGTCGGCGGCTCTCCCGTGACCGGTTCGGTGAAGGGCAGGGCCATGTAGGTATACCCCAGGAACTTGCCATCGGGATTGCCCTGAAAAGGCAGTCCGTCCGGCGGAATCAGCAGTCGATTGCTCACTTGGGCGATGCCCAACCGATCGTCCGGCAGGGCCTCGTTGCTATAGAAGAATGACCACCCGGGGGATCCGACCTCGTAGTCGTAGCACTGCGGGGTAGCATTCATGCTGAACTTCGGCGAGCTGTATCGGAAGTGATTACCCGCCCAATAGCCCAGGCCTCCCTCGACGGTCTGAAAGACGCTGCTCCAGGTAGGCCCGCGCTCCGGCCAGTGATCCCTGGCGAGCGTCCCAATGGGCGCCAGGGGCGTATCCTTGTCGTCGGAATTGTCCGGCGTGATCCAGGCGCTGGGCAGGCCGATCTGGAAGTGGGCAATCGGCTTCTCAATCAGCGGCCAGACGGCGGAGTAGAAACCCATGCCCGCACCATAGTTGTCATTCACCGGCGGCCGGGAGGTACTGTAGCCAATATACCCGTGCAGACCATCGGGACGGGTTGTGACAACGCCTGCTTCCACAGCGTTGGCGTCCCTGGCCTGTCCCCCTTTCCCTTCGCAGGTCCACAGCAGGAGGGCGAGGATGAAGACCACCGGCAACGAGCTGTTCCTGTCTCTTCCTTCATTCATAGTCGATCGTTGCCTGCATTCTACACGTGCCATATCAGAGCGTGGCCTTCATTGAACGTTGCGTCTATGACGGTTCGCTGCCAGGGGACATGCGAGTCCGGACCCGGTGTGTATACTACGACCTTGTCGCCATGCCAGGGCTCGATGGCCGCCAGAAAATGCCCCATCTTGCGCCCGACCCTGCCGACAACGATCTCGCTGGAGCCACGTTTCGTCGGATCGGCCTGTTCGCCGGAAGCCAGTCTTGTCTTCTGGTCGCCCATCCTGTTGCCTTCTCTGCTTAGTCTGTGGAGATGGACACCTTCAAAGCTTGCCGTCAGAATATCGTCCCGACCGTCCCCGTTCCAATCGACGACGGCAATCCCATGAATCACGGTGAGCTGATCGTCGATGACGATGGACTTCCACGGCTCCGTCGCAGGTGAGTCGGGTACGGCATATGCAATGAGTCTTGCGCCGACATCCCACAGCGGTCCCTTTGCGTCGCGACCCATAATGGGTGCATCGATCAACTCCTTGCGACCGTCGCCGTCAATATCCGCCCACCTGATTCGGTGAGATGTCGGCTCAGCACCGATGGCATACATCGGCCATTCCTGCGTTGGATCCTCCGGGCATCTCAGCCAGGACACGACGCCACCTGAACTGGTTCTGCTCATGCCAAATTCATGGGCAATGGCCAGGTCGATTCGTCCGTCTCCGTCGATGTCGCGGGGGGCCAGGTCGATATACTCTTTGGCCTGAGATGTCAGAGTGTGCCGCTCCCAGTTGGGGTTCTTATACCATGCAAGCGTGGAAGGAGTGGTGGCAAGGCCGATGACGTCAGGTTTGCCGTCCCGGTCAATGTCCACAACAGCGACTTTGTATCCTCCTGGCAGACGGTCCACGAGATGCGCCTTGAATTCAGGAAATGCGGCGACTGCTCCTCCTGACTGTTGTGCAGCGACAGGCGGGCAAGCAAAAAGAAATTGTAGTGTCACCGAGGTTGCCACGAAGATCCCATGCAGATAGGCTCGCGTCATCCCATTGTCTCCTGTGCCGAGGTTCCTGATTAGCTCACACGATCGCCATTATATCCGTGCGTATCGCGAGCGTGAATGGCCTTGCATCGGAAGGAGCTATCACGGAGGCCAGGGAGATTCGGGCGGTCATGCGCGCGTTCGAGTCATGCGTGCCCGGAACGAGCGACGGAGCCGTGGGCGAGGCTGGGGTATGGCCTCAGCCGTTGGTTGCCGGCCATCACATGCACCGCGGCCATCCTGGGTTGGTTCGCCACGGCCGAAGGCACCCTTTGCTCAATCTGGTTCATAGCGCAAGAAAAATCTCAGGCGTGACGCAATTGTAACGGGCAGGTAACAAAACGGTAAAACGGGAACGGTATCTTTCTGACAGCTCTTGCAGTCGAAATGGGCAAAATTGTCGCTCGCGGCGCGGTCAGCCGGACGTTCTTACTCGCCTCGTGCGGCACGTTCTTGGCAACTGGAGACAGCATGCAGGATTACCCTTTGGAAAGGACAGGAAGATGAGACGATCCACCACACTTCTGATTGCAGCGATTGCCTGGATGGGATCCATGCTGGGCATCGGCTGGGGGATTTCCGAATGCACGGCGGCCCCCCAAAGCGTCGCCGGAAAATGGCTGGGGATCATCAAGGCTCCCGGCCTGGAGTTGCGTATCGCGTTCGAGATATCGGAGACAAAGGAGGGCGGCTACGGTGCGGTTGTGCACAGCATAGATCAGGGCGCCATGAACATTCCCATGAGTACGGTCACCCTGAACGGCGATGACCTGCGCCTGGAATTGAAAGGTGCCTTCGCCTATGAAGGCAAGCTCCAGCCGGACGGGAATACGATCGACGGAAACTGGATACAGGGCGGTTCGACCCCGCTCGTGATGAAGCGGGTCGATAAGATTCCCGAGCTCAACCGTCCCCAGACCCCGAAGAAACCATACCCGTACCGTGAGGAGGAAGTCATATACGAGAACCCGTCGGCGAAGGTCAGTATCGGGGCAACGCTGACCATCCCAAACGGGAAAGGCCCGTTTCCGGCCATTCTCCTTATCGCCGGCTCTGGCCCCAATGACCGTGATGAATCGGGGTTAGGCCACAAGCCGTTCCTCGTGCTCGCCGACCATCTGACCCGACAGGGCATCGCCGTCCTGCGGGCGGACAAACGCGGGATCGGAAAGACAACCGGAACGTTCAACGACAGTGGCACGAAGGAGTATGTGTCCGACGCCCTGGCGGGTGTGGAGTATCTGAAAGGCCGCGCGGAAGTCGACGCCCGAAGAATCGGGCTGATCGGTCACAGCCAAGGCGGAAGCGTGGCGCTTGAGATCGCGGCGCAGAGCCGTGATGTCTCGTACATCGTCCTCCTGGCTGCACCGGGGCTCTCAGGGTATGACATTCTGGTCCTGCAGGACGGCACGGAGGCCAAGGCCGGCGGCAGCACGGACGAGCAGGTCGAGCTCATCCGGGGCTTCAGCCGGCGGTTTTACGGCATTGTGCTGCGGGCGAAGGATGCCGCCGAGATCGAACGGGAAACGAAATTGCTCTATGCCACCCTCACGGATGCAGAAAAGGAGGCAATCGGCTGGCCGAACCTGCGGGGGACCCTCAACCTCTCCTGGGCGCTCACCCCGGGGGCACGGGACACACTGACCTCCGATATCGGTCCTACGCTGCGGCATGTACGCTGTCCCGTGCTCGCCCTCAACGGCAGCAAGGATTCCCAAGTCCCGCCCAGAGAGAATCTGGGCCGCATTGAGAGGGAGCTCAAGGCGGGCGGAAACGAGGACTGTACCTTCCGCGAGTTGCCGGGGCTGAACCATCTGTTCCAAACCTGCGGCACGGGAGCCACTTCGGAGTACATCAAGATCGAGGAGACCATGTCTCCTCTGGTCTTGCAGGCCGTGTCCGACTGGATTGTCGCGAAAACCAACCCTCGCAGGACAAGCGCCCCGTAGTACGGGAGAGGCTGCTCTACCGTGATGGAATGGCTGGGCCCTCGATGAGGGCCGGATTGCATAGCTTTGTTCCCATGCCCATCGACGGCAAGTCCCTCTCGCCTGGCGAGGTATTACATGCAATTCTTGGAGTTCTCGACCGACTACCATCATATAAAACTCTCCGACGTAACGTAGTTATGACGGACGGGCAGCACAACGGTAACGCCGGAGCCGTATGTTCGCGAAAGCTCTCGCAACTCAAACGGACGAAACAGTTGCTTGCGGTGTGGGCAGTGAGATATTCTTCCGCGGCTCATATCGGCAGGCTCTTGGCCGCTATCGATGTCGTGAAGCAATACTTGTCAGAAAGGGCATCAGATGAAGACGTGGATAAAACTTGTGATCGTGGCGATTGCCTGGACGGCATCCGTGGTGGGCATCAGCCGGGGAGCCTCCGGGAGCCCGTCGACACCCTCACATGTCGCCGGAAAATGGCTGGGGACCATCACCTTTGGCAGTGTGAAACTGCGTATCGGGTTTGAAGTATCGCAATCGCCGGAAGGCGGTTACACTGCGTCGATGCGCAGCATCGACCAGTCGGCCTTGAGTTATCCCATGAGTGCCGTCCTGTTGAACGGCGACAGCCTGCGCCTGGAAATGGACGTCATTCGCAGCGTCTATGAAGGGAAGTTCACGACGGACGGCAATACGATCGAGGGAAATTGGCTTCAGCACGGGACTACCACGCCCCTCGTGATGAAGCAGGTGGACAAATTCCCGGAAATCATCCGTCCTCAGACTCCCAAGAGACCATACCCGTACCTGGAAGAGGACGTGGCCTACGAGAATCCCTCGGCGAAGGTCCGTATCGCGGGGACGTTGACCATGCCCAAGGGCAAGGGCCCATTTCCGGCCGTTCTGCTCATCGCGGGATCAGGACCTCTGGACCGTGATGAAGAGGTAGCCTTCCACAAGCCGTTCCTCGTGCTTGCAGACCATCTGACCCGACAGGGAATCGCGGTTCTGCGGGCGGACAAGCGGGGGGTGGGCAAGACAACCGGAGAATTCGCAGAAGCGACGATCCTGGATTTGGCGGAGGATGTCCGCGCCGGAGTGAAGTACCTCAAGACCCGCAAGGAAATCGATCCGAAACGCATCGGCCTGCTCGGGCACAGCGAAGGCGGTGTTGTCGGCCCGATCCTGGCCTCAGGGTCGTCGGACGTCGCATTTCTCGTGATGCTTGCCGGGCTGGGACAGAATAACGGTGACATCATCATTTTCCAGAAGCTTCTGGCCGTCAAAACACACGGTGCGGACGAGAGCACGCTCGCCTTGATGCGTTCCTGGTACGAGCGCGTGTATGCTGTGGTGCGTGAGGATACGGATCATGCGACCGCAGAGAAGAAGATTCGTGCCCTGCACGCCACCCTGACTGCGGAAGAGAAGGAGAAGCTCGGTTGGCCGGACAGCAGTCTGGATCGTGAGATTGCAGATCAGCTCCAACGTCATTGGCGGTATGATTTACGATATGACCCCCGGGCGACTCTCATGAAGGTGCGGTGTCCTGTGCTTGCCCTCGGCGGGGAAAAGGACATGCAGGTCCCCGCGAAGGAGAACCTTGCGATCATCGAGGAGGCCCTGAAAGCGGGTGGTAATACGCGGTTCACTGTCCGTGAGTTCCCCGGGCTGAACCACGGTTTCCAGACGGAGCAGACTGAGGAGACTATGTCTCCCCTGGTTCTGCAGACCCTCTCCGACTGGATTATCGCGCAAAGCAGAACCACGGTGGGGACGGACAAGTAAGATCAGGTATACTCGAAGGCTGGCAGATTCAGAGAGTCGGCAGTTCTCTTTTTTAGCTCCGTGCATTGAAGCCGTCATACACGGAAGTCGTGTTTCCCAACGAAAGACAGGGGTCAGCGGGCTAAGGCGGAGACGCCGTGAAGCCATCACTTGAGGCCATTGTGCCAAGCGGTTCGCCGATAGCGGCAGACCTGCCCTGACTTCGGTATCCTCTACCCGGGTCTCACAATAGGCACGAGTGCCGGTCGCATTCGCTGTTTCGTCCACCGGGTTCGATCGCTATACTCTATGTCGTAGGCAAGCAGGAACTCAGGTTGATGGACGGCCGTGAGGGATAGACCATGGCACGAAGAGAGGGCTTCACATTGATTGAGTTGCTCGTTGTGATCGCAGTCATCGCGGTCCTGATGGGCATCCTGATGCCGGCCCTGAAGATCGCCAGAGACCAGGCACGGCGGGTCGCGTGCAGCTCCAACCTGAGACAATGGGGCATCGCGATTGCGACCTACGTTGGCGATAGTGACGGACACCTTTTGAAAACGGACGATACGTGGGGAAGCGGTCCCGAGGGGATCATCGCATGGGCAACCGAGGCCAAGGCCAAAGCTCATCCCGCGGAGTTCAGCTTGCCCGCGTTTGGTCCCTACATGCCAGGCTTCAAATATGCCGAACGCGATCTCGGGGACGTCTGGCTCTGTCCCGCCAACAAGATGGACTACTACTGGATGACCCACGAGCATTGGGATTCGGCGCAGTTCATCGTGATGGAGTATGCCTACTGGGGTCGAATGGACGCCTATCGTGACCATGTCACCCATCCGCAGGACTTGACGGAGAAGCAGCTCACTGGTGATCGGATTGTCGTGGCGGATGCGTGCTTTCGACTGGGCGGCACAAACGGATATCTCTACAATCACGGCAAGTGGGGCGCCTCCGTGCACCGGAATCCGGAACTCTTCAATTGGAGCTACATGGATACCGGCCCCCCGGCGATCACCGGGCTGAACCGCTGTTTCGGAGACGGGCACGTCGAGTGGAAGAGTCGTTCCCTGTATGACGTCGATCTCATGAATAACTGGAGCGACAGGACCGAGCCGAGAGTTCTCAGCGGCAACCAGAGCTTCTATTGAACCCGGCCACTTCATCTGCTGATAGCGGCGGCAGACTGTCTGACAACACTGTTTTTGGATGGAATACCTATTCCCTGTCAACCGGGCAAGCACGGGCGAGACCACTTGAAGGGCGAACGCAAAGTCGTTCGATATCGCCGCCCGATATGTCATTGCGAGTCGGTCAGCCGCTTCGCGGCTGGTGTCAGGAAGAAACGCTTATGATACGATAGGAGCCTGTTGGCTCCGACAGTTATGGCTGTGCACTCATTGGTGCGTGTATGCCCGTTTGT
>Ga0315282_10002221_pt1 | contig 36052 bp, 44 predicted proteins | sample YL17G07_20_MG_FD_203693 | JGI IMG/M metagenome (GOLD analysis project Ga0315282, IMG submission 203693) | Sediment microbial communities from Yellowstone Lake, YNP, Wyoming, USA - YL17G07_20 | ecosystem: Environmental > Aquatic > Freshwater > Lake > Sediment | place: USA: Wyoming | collected...
GTTCAGCATGATCGGCAATCTGTTCGATTACCGCCTTAAATGTCGGAAGAGTGATTCGAGGAAAAACGAGGTCAGATGCAAGCTGGTGATGTTCAACATTCACCAGCTGGCTATGACCGGCAGTTGCCGGCCATAGGAGTTTTGAACAAGACCACTACAACATCGGAATCGCCGTGGCCACCGAGGACGGACTGATCGTTCCGGTCGTCAAGGGGGCAGACTAGAAAAACATATTCGAGCTCGCCGAAGAGGCCCAGAGGCTCGCCGAGCTTGCGTCTTCGAGGAAGATCGACCTCGCTGACCTCAAGGGAGGGACGTTCACGATTACAAACTACGGGGTCTTCGGGGGAATCTACGGGACGCCGATCATCAACTATCCAGAGGTCGCCATACTCGGGACTGGGAAGATAGCGGACGCGCCGATGGTCAGGAACGGAGAGGTTGAGGTAAGGAAGACCCTCGCGCTATCCCTCTCCTTCGACCATAGAGTGCTGGATGGGGCAGAGGCAGCGAAGTTCATGAATGATGTCATCAGATACCTCGAGAATCCGACGCTGATGCTGATGAGCTTCTAGCGGCTGAAGTTCCATTCTTGCTTGGAGTATCTCTCGGTGACGAGCTGCCGAGCCCTCTCCTTCTCTTCTCCAGTGTAGGCGTGCACTTCCCATTCCTTTCCCTTCGTGAAAGAGCGGCGCAGCTCCTGGAGCACCCTGTCCTTCGACACCCTCGAGTGCCTCAGGATCGAAGTGACACGCTCCTCGAAGGACGAGATGTTCTTGTCAGATATCTTAGTCCGTCCCACTTTCAAGACGGAGAACATCTTCCCGGGATTGACATTGTACAACAGCGTTCCGTGCTGCAGGAAAACTCCTCCCCTCCTTGTCTGGGCGCTCCCGGATATCTTTCTGCCGTCTACGAGGATGTCGTTGATGGGTGCGAACGTCGCCGGGACCTCCATGACGTCGAGCGCCTCGATGATCCAGCCGCAGATCGCGGAATACGCCTTGTTGATGTCCTTCTCCATGATCTCCTCCGGTGCGATGACACTGTAGGTGATCTCCCCATCCTTGTCGTGGTACACTGCGCCGCCGCCGGTCCTTCTCCTGACGCAGTCGACACCTTCCCTGCGACAGGCATCGAGGTCGACCTCGTCCTTGAGGCTCTGGAAGCAGCCAATGGACACGGCGCTCGGGTCCCAACCGTAGAACCGGATGGTCGGCGGTGATCTGCCCGGTTTCACTGCCTCTCCAATCGCCTCGTCCAACGCCATGTTCATCCATGCGTTCCAGTACTCGAAGTCTACTACTCTCCACTTCATGCTAACGCTCCCGCCACCAGCTTCGCCAGGTCATTCGGTGAGAAGCCCATTATCGTGATGTTCCCCTTGGTAACGATCTCGTTCACCAAAGCCTCTACGTCCCCCGCAGACACAGGGACCCTGAGCCCGACAAGGGCCCTCTCTATGACATCAAGCCCCTCCTCCGGATGGATGAAGAAGTCTCCAGTTATCTGGACCTGGAACACTATGTTTCCTTCGTGGGCGATCTTGACCCTTACCAGTTCCCCGCCTTTGACCTTGAGCTCAGCTACCGCGTTCTGCATGTCAGTATCTAGCTCGCTATCGAAACAGATAGTAATATTGTTTGCGCAACTAGAAAAGAGGGAGTGGGATGAGATATCTCACTCGAGCGCCCACTTCTTGAGATTCTCGTACGCGATCCTTCCGCAGATCGCCTTTCCAGTACGTTCGTTGTAGAAACTCGGCACCCCGAGGTCTCCTCCACACGCCTTCGACATCACATCCCCCAGCCTACGCATGAATCGAGCGTTCTCCTCGTTGTGCCAGACCTCCAGCTCAGTGGTCTTGACCCCTGTCTCAGCAATCAGCCTCTCGACGACCGGCCTCGTCTGCTTGCAGTGGGGGCACTCCCTGCCCGTGAACCAGATCAGCCTCTTACCGACTTCATTAGCCACACCATTACCTCTTCACAAATAGACCGCACCAGCACTCGCCGTACTCCTTCCACGTCTCTTGGATCAGGAAATTGCATGGGCAGATCAGATTCAGGTCCTTCTCGAAATCGCCGATGGTGATCCTGCAAGGACAGTACTTGAAACCTTTGTTCTTCATGTTCTCGAGTTCCCCCATAGCCAGGGTCCGCACCATCTCTCTGTCCTCGTTCAGCTTGAACTCCTTGACCTCGACAAAGCTCTCCCACGTCTCAATCATGTCCTCCACCGTCTCAATCTTCCCGCCATAGCCGTCGATGACCTTGAGAGCTTCACTGTCGTCGACAAGGACAAAAGCGTCCTTCGCCCCGCAAGTCGGGCATACCTTTGGCGCCTTCAATCCGAAATGGATATCGTTGCACACATGACAACGCCAAAGTCTCTTGTTCATGGTTCCCAGGCAACTTGGTACGTAACGCAACCGATATAAAGCGATTGTGGAAGTGGGTGGCTCGAAGAGCGACTTGGTGAAGCCTGAGGCCGGTGGAGTCGCTACTGAGACCATCCGTGTGGTGAAGGAGTTTTCAGAATGTCCATTGTTAATATAAAACCGCAAGATTAATAAGCTCCCTTTACCACTTTCCCCACATGCCTGAGGGACTATCTACCAACGCAGAGAAGGTCTTCAAGGCCATGATGGCAGCCGGACTCGTCGGCGAAGAGAAGATGATGGACGCCCAGCGAATCACGAACATGTCCAAACTTCCGAAGGCCCAGACGATGAACGCCTTGCAAGAGCTCGAGAAGAAGGGCTACGCGAAGCGCAAGGCCAGGGACAAGTCAGCCGGCTACTTCCTGACGAAGACCCAGTGACACACCGACAGCGGACACCAAGGTAATCGAAATCCGTAGACTCATTTTGTGATCATGCTTCTGCCAGCGCAGTTTGTTATCCTTGAGTTCCTGGGATGCCTTGGGAAACATGCGTCCCGATCTCCGCGGTACAGAATCCGTCGCTGGACCTCAGTTCGCCACGACGGAGAAAAGCATCAATGCCATCGTCATGACGAATACGACCATGCTCGTCAGCGTTACAAAGCCTGCATCTTTGAGCTCGGACCTTGGCAACTCCAAGGCCCTCTGAACACCGAGCAGCGCGATCGGCAATGTGGCGAAGATGGCGAACGCGGGTCTCGCGACCCATCCTGCTAAAACGAAAGCTGTCAGCGCAGCGTAGGGAAACAGCATCGTACCGGCGTATAGTCTCGTTGTGATGAGCAGCCCCATTCTGACTAGCAGATTCGTCTTCCCAGAACTCCTATCGGCGTCCTGATCCGAGAACTCTACGCTCAAGAACACCGGGAACAGAAAGATCGCCAGCAGAATGCATACGGCCAGGACCTCGAAATTCAGGGTGCCGGTCTGTAAATAGAACCCAGCCATAATGGGGAAGAAGGAGACGACCCCCGATACGATCGCCTCCCCAAGACCAGTCGATACAAGCCTCACCGGCTCCGCCGAGTATAGCCAACCACCAAACGTCCCTCCGAGAATGATTGGCAGGGTAAGGATCCCAGTGTTGAACCAGAATGTGATGAAGACCGCCAGGAGAGCCGCGATCGAGCACGACGCGATCGCCCCCTTGAAGGCAGTTCCGGACGTAAGAAGTCCCTTCGCTAGAATCCCGCTCCCGCCGGAGAACAGAGTGCGCTTCGATCCATCGTCCCCCCTCCTGTCCCAATAGTCATTCGCTATCTGTCCAGAGATCTGTCCGAAAAAGACAGCGACAAGACCGGACAGAGCCAGAGACATATTGACCGTCCTCGCGTGGGCATTAGCAAGCGCGACTCCAATCGCATAAAGCAACGCCCCAGCGACGAACATGTGAGGCCGAGACAGCCGAACCATGGCCCAGGCCTTCGCCCTGAAAGTGGTCGATGCCTCAGACTGGATCCTCGTCATCTCAACGTCGTTCAGAGCGCACATGGCCGCTCCTCCTGTCCAAGGAATTCGGGGCTCGAGGGACATTGAAGGGGCGAGTTGGCCGGATAGAACTCAACGAAGGCGGTGATGTATGCCGATGTCATTCTCTTCCTGTGTTCTCCCTCAGACCTTCTTGTGAGAACAGGTGATATAGATACTTTGCCGAGTGCTGACGTCATCCCATAACCATTATTACCCCTTATTACGAATTCCCACAGGATGCCATTCTCGGACCTAATCTACGCGACGACACTGCTGTTCTTCATCTTCGACCCGTTCGCGAGCCTTCCGATATTCATCACGCTGACGAAGAGCTTCAACGACGAGGACAAGATGAAGAGCGCGAACAAGGCGGTGTTGGTAGCCGGCATCCTGTTCGTGATATTCGTTTTCATTGGCAAGGAGCTGTTGGGGGTGTTCGGCGTCACGACTCCTTCGTTTAGGATGGCAGGCGGGATCGTTCTGTTGCTGATGGCGATCGAGATAGTCTTCGGCATAGGCATCATGCACCAGGGCGAGCAGAATGTCGCCTGGGTCATAGTTGCGAGCCCGATCCTGACCGGCCCAGGGGTTATCACCACGGCGATCATCCTGACGACCAACTATGGGTACATCACCCCGCTATTCGCGGGAGTGATCTCTCTCGTTATCACTTGGGGACTCCTCCGGAATGCCGCCACAATGGTCAGACTGGTCGGGAACAACGTCATCGACATATTCTCGAAGGTCATCGGGCTGTTCATCGCCGCGATGGGCATAGAATACATCATGAGAGGAGCGATCGACTACATCGTTGCCTCCGGTCTGGTGATACTGCTTTGAGATGCGATCGAGTCGAACTGTCTCTTGGATTTGAATCGCTCACGCCAGGACGACGCCGAACCCGACCTCGCGGAGCTTTACCAGCGCCTTCTCAAGATCCCGTTCCTTGACAAGCAAGTGATCAGTGGAGTAAGCAGAAATGACGAAAACGCCCACACCTTCCTCCGACAGCGCGCTCGATACCATAGCCAAGAACCCGACGAGGTCAAATGGGAGGACCGCATCGAAGGTGATGATCCTCCAGTCCCCCTCGACTTGCAGCACGTCCGCCTCGTTCAATCGGGACTGATCGATGACGACAGATATCTCCTCCCCATCATCAACGACCGCGAAGCATTCCTTGAGCGGTTTCATGACTCTGGCGATCGCGAACTTCTCTCTTCTGATCAGGACCTTCATACCCATGACGTCCGCGCCATCGAGGACTCTACCCGATCCGACCGGACGATACTTCTTCTCCAAGATGACGACCTCCGCTCAACGGAAAGACTCACTGCCATTGACTTCTATGAAAGAGTCAGTATTAGTAGGTTGATGGGTGCGCAAGCGTATCCGTCTAATATCGAGGAGCCGCATACCCGTTCTGCCGGAGTTCATGACCGATTTGCGTGCGCTCAAGGAATCGCAGAGGGAAGGCTGGGACAGAGAATACGCTTCGGAGGCACCCTTGTGGAGAGGTCCGCCCGACTTCGATGTCCCTTTGGGTGAAAGCGCGGCAGTGCTGGAACTGGGTTGCGGAGACGGCAAGACGGTGGGCGGCCTCCTCAGACCAGGGCGCTTCGTTGTCGGGATAGACTACTCGCCTGGAGCGATAGAGGCGTGCGGCAAGAGATTCGGGTCTCATCCGGGGCTGAACCTTATGATTTCCGATGTTTGTGCTCTTCCCTTCGCTGATGGATCATTCGATGCCGTCATCGCGTTTCACATCCTCGAACATCTGCTCGCAGACGATCGCGCAATGACAATCTTGGAGTGCAAGAGGGTTCTCAGACCAAGTGGCAGGGTTTTCGCGCGCGTCTTCTCTGTTCGGGACATGCGTTATGGAAAGGGGAAGGCGGTGGAGAGGAACACCTTCGTCCGCGGCAATTCGATAGCATACCACTACTTTTCGAAAGACGAGGTCAGAAATCTGTTCGGAGATTTCAAAGAGGAATCGCTCGGGGAGCGAATAATCGACAAGCGTTTCGACGGAGAGGACTTGCGGAGAGTGACGCTTGACGCGATCTTCTCGCGGACATGACTGGTTGGGGACAGGGAGCCATCTGAGAGGCTTTATGACCGAGGAACCGTAATCCCGCACGATGTCCAAGTCAAAAGAGAAATCGGAGAAGGTGGAAAAAGCAGTTGAAGTGCTAGGGAAGAAGATGTACGGGTATGTGCCGAACACGCTGGACCACATAAGAGAGCACAACCCCGAACTGGCAGTCTTGATCAGAGAGATGGACCGGGTAATGGTGAACGACGGGGCACTGGACAGGAAGACGAAGCGCTTGATCGTACTCGCTTGCGTCGCTGTTAGGATGTGCGAGGACTGCGTCTACCCTCAGGCGAATGTGGCCAAGAATTACGGAGCGACGAAGGAGGAGATCGTGGAAGCGCTACAGGTCGCCGTTTTAACCGGTGGAGTCCCGACATGGTCTGTCGCCAAGAAGGGCATAACGAAACTTCTTGATGAATGGGAATAGGTTCTAGACCCCAGGGTCTCAGGCTGAATCTCCGTTCTCGTCGATGATTCACGGTCTCTCCAGATGCCCCTCCAGCGAGCTATCTGTGTCACTATGATATTCGCAGGTCATGCTTTGCTCGATTCTTCCTTTCCCAACCATAAGTAGGATTAACTTAACCTTTGGAGAGCACTAATCTTGCTAGATACTAAACCAAAATCATCGTTCCGGCATTCCAAGTACGCATTCACACGCATACTACATTGGTGGATGGAAAAGATCCAGCGGGAACTACTATGCTTCACGCTCTTCTCACTTTCATTATTGGTCATCTCCGTACTGGCCGTTTTCATGGGCTTTGATGAACCATGTAGACATAACGTCAGGCTTGTCTTTGGATTGATACTCTGGCCGCCTGCCCTCATCACCTTTTCTGGTTGCCTTTGCCTTATGTTGAGCCTCCGAAAAAATGATGCTTTCGCCATTGGGTTGATGGCCGGCATCATATGGCTTGTTGGAACCGCAGCATCCGTTCTATTGCTCAAATCCTACCACAACGATGGACATGTTGATTGGGGCGTAGACCAAGGACTATTGCCTGCTGTGACCTTTGCTTCAACATCGATGGCAATTAGCATGTGGATGGTTTCCAAGTTGGCAGACGAACAAAGGCAATCGCTGAGCGTGTATATGCTCTCGCTCGGAGTCGCGGTACTTACCGGGTTCTTGCTATCCCTGTTCTTCCTATGGGCGCTCCTTGAATTCTTATCCATCGCCGTAGCGTCCGGATTGATATGGGGCTGGGCATTCGATCAAAGAGTGATGTCAAGCGGATCAAGAGACATAAGGGGCGGTGGATCTCCCGTTGCATTCCCGCTAGCATACTTTGTCATTTCATTATTGATTTTGGCCATACCATTTTTCTTGGCTTGGAGTCTCACTTATTAGTTGGATTAGTAGCTTTCATAAAGCAGGTTACGAGTGGGGAAGACGTCAATGGCGAAACAGTGAATATTAAAATAGCATCACTTCTATTAAATTAATGGCCTGACCTAAAGGTTTAAGAACTGACATTTTGCGGCGTTGTATAATAACCCCCGCACTCCCATCATGCTGACATCGGAATGAGCGTGAGTTCATGAAATGCCAGCGTTGCGGGAAATGCTGCGAGGATACGAGCATGGAGCTCTCGGCCAAGGACATCAAGAGGCTGGAAGAGGCGGGTTACCGCAAAGAGGAGTTCGCGCAGCAGGACTCAGAAGGGATTTGGAGGCTGCGCAACTGGGATGGCATCTGCTCGTTCCTTGATCCTTCGTCCAGAAGGTGCAGTGTCTACGAGCTCAGGCCAATTGGGTGCTACATTTATCCAGTCAACCTGAGCCCCGAGGGCGTGGTTATCGTAGATGATGCCTGCCCGGCCGCTAAGACAGTTAATGCTGGAGAGAAGAAGAAAAAGGGCGTGCTGCTCCGTCACCAGCTTCGGAGAATCGATGTGGACAGGCAGCGCAAGTAGCTTTTCTTCGAGAACACCACTTGTTGTGGTGCACCCTTACCTCCAGGTAGCGGTCCTGCATTGGAACACTCTTTGCCGGATAACCTATGACCACCAGGCCGAGCGGCACGACGCTCTCGGGCAGGCTGAACATCCTCTTCAAACCCGTGATCCGATCCTGCATAGGATACGCTCCCGTCCAGATCACGCCCAATCCTTTCTCATGCGCGGCCAGCAGGACTTCGAAAAACGGAGAGAGTGCAATAAACCACTTAATTGAATCAAAAGAATATTTGTCCGGATATGCGTAGTGGTGGACCGAGCGGGATTTGAACCCGCGGCCTCCGCCTTGCGAAGGCGGCGATCTTTAGTGGCGCCTCTGGAGGCGCATCCACTGATCTATCGGCCCGCGGATGGATAACAAGAGGATAGATTTAACTCTTTTCTCGAACAAGACCGCTGGTGCGACTAACCTCTAGAGTTGATCAGCTTCTGGGCGTCTGCCACGACCGCGTTGACGATCCGCGGCGCCATCCCGATGTAGCTCTCCGGGTCCGTCGCCTTGCTCAACTCTGCCTTGCTCAGATACGCCTTCACATCTTTCGAGGATGTCAGCACATCGATCAGACGCTTGCCTTCCGTCTCCGCCTTCAGACTGACCTTCCTCACGAGCTCGTGAGCTTCCTGGCGGCCCATTCCCCTCTCGACGAGCGCCATCATGACAGACTCGGCCATGATCATGCCCTGCGATTTCTCGAGGTTCTCCTTCATCTTGTCCGGCCTGACCACGAGGCTAGAGAATACCTCATTCGTCTTCGCAAGGATATCGTCTGTAAGCACGAAGACATGGGGCAGAATGAACCTCTCCGAGCTCGAGTTCGTCAAGTCCCTCTCGTGCCAAAGGACCATGTTCTCCATTGAAGGGATGACGAATGCCCTGACTATTCTCGCCAGCCCGCAGACATTCTCCGAGGCGATCGGGTTCTTCTTGTGCGCCATCGTCGAGCTTCCGACCTGGTTCTTGTAATCGAAGGCCTCCGAGACCTCCTGGATTTCCGACCGCTGCAGGTTCCTCACCTCGGTCGCGTACCGCTCGCACGAAGTGCATAGCTGGGCCAGCAGGGAGATGATTTCAGCGTACCTGTCCCTGCAGACGACCTGAGTAGCAGCCCTCTCAACGCCGAGACCGAGCTCCATCATAACCGCGTCCTGGATATCGAGAGCCTTCGGCCCGAAGGCGGCGCTCGTCCCGACAGCGCCGGACATCTTCCCGACGCATATCCTCTTCCTTGCTTCGGACAGGCGCTCCAGATATCTCATCATCTCGGCCAGGTACCCTGCGATTTTGAATCCGAAGGTCGTCGGAACAGCGAATTGCCCGTGGGTCCTTCCGACCATGATCGTCTTGCGGTGCTTCTTCGCCATGCCAGCGAACGTATTCATCAGGCTCAGTACGTCATTTTCGAGGATTTCGAGTGCTATTGACATCTGGATCGCGGTGGCGGTGTCGATGATGTCGTTCGAGGTTGCTCCCAGATGCACGTACTTGCCGGCGCTCCCGCACTGCTCGGAGAGCGCCTTGACCATGGCCATTATGTCGTGCTTCGTCTTCTTCTCGATCTCTTTGACCCTCTCGAGCTTGACGTGCTTCAGGTCCGCCTTCGATGCGATCGCGGCGGCATCCTTCTTGCTGATGTTCCCAACGCTCGCATGGGCCCTAGCAAGAGCCGCCTCCACGAGCAGCTGGGTCCTGAGCTTGTTCTCCTCGCTGAGAACCGCCTTCATCTCGTCGCGCCCGTACCGGTAGTCTAGAGGACAGAGAAGCATTTCCTCACTTCCCTTAGATAAAAATCGTTGGACATTAAGGTTATGGTCTCAGAGGGGCTTGGCCCTGCTGAACAGAAGAAAAGGATTAAGAGGGTTTTCAGGGATATCGTTGCGGCGTTCGATTTGAGGTCTGACACCAAGAGCGGTAGGATACCTCAGGAGATCCTGGACTTCCTGAGGAGCGCTGGCGGACACTCGCTCGTTGTCAAAGGCGAGGCCGGTACGGGGAAGACGACCTTCGCTTTGCAGATGGTCGAGGAGCTGGCAGACGAGCAGGCAGAGTACTACTTGTCGTCAAGGGTGTCGGACGAGGCCCTCTATCGCCAATTCCCCTGGTTGAGGGAGAGGGCGAGGCGCAACAACATCCTGAGGGCGGGAAAGAGCTTCCTGAAGCAGACAAGACCTGCGCAGCCGAAGACGGAAGAGGCGTTGCACGCCGATGCCACACTGAAGGCCGCGAAGGAGCTGCTCAGGGCCCTTGCCCGCTCGGAAAGCGTGCCCGGCGTCGTCAGGTCAGAGCTCCAGAAGCTTGAAGGTCAGATCGAGGCGGGCGACCTGGGCGGGGACGAAAGCGAGTACAGTTCTGGAGAGGTCACCGACAGCTCGATAATCCTCGACCTCGGAGTGATGTTGCCCGAGCTGGAGCTTGCGTATGATCTTGCCGAGACGAACCTCCCGAAGAAGACGCTTGTCGTCATAGACAGCATGGACTCGCTGTCCGAGAGATACGGGATCGCCTCCCATCGCATCGTGAACACCCTCCAGAAGGACCTCGTGGAGCACTCGGGAACGAACATCGTGTACGTGATCGAGATCTCAGGGCGCTCGAGCATGGACTTCCTCGGGGACGGCGTGGTGGCGCTCCTGAGCGAGGAGAAGGAGGGTCGGAGGGTCAGGCAGCTCGTGATAGAGAAGCTGAGGGGATCGAGGATAGAGCGGTGGAGGTACACCTTTACGCTCGCGGACGGAAGAATGAGGATATTCGAGCCCACCTGGATCAAAATGCCTGGGACGATGAAGAAGCATTCACCGGTAGAGGACCCTAGGGAGGGGGTCGCATCGACCGGTAACAAGAATGTCGACGAAGTGTTCGGCGGTCTTCCGTTGGGCGCTCTGACCCTCATAGAGATCGGGGCGGACGTGCCTCAGGAGGTCGTTCGCTGCTTTGAATTGTCCTTGGTCTCCGACTTCCTGTCGAAGAAAAGGGGCGTTATTTGGTATCCGCTCAACTCCATAGACTATTCACTGCTGGACAAGCAGATGGCGGTGCTGGTGCCGAAGGACCGGGCGGCGAAAGGGCTGAGGGTGCTCGACGCTTCCGGAATAGCCGAGGGCTCGTACCCGTTCGTTACCACGATCGAAGGGAGCGAGGTCTCCCACGACCTGAGATGGGACTCGCTCAGGTATATGCTGGCAGGCGCCTCGCCGCCGTACCTGTCGCTGTTGGGATACGACGCGCTGGAGGCCCAATACGGCCAAGACGTTCTGGCCGGAGCGTTCGGGCACATCGATTCGGCCCGGCGGGACGGGCAGGTCGTCGTCGCGGAGGCCACTCAGGCGTCAAAATCGTTGCTGTCACTGGCGCACCAGGCGCAGATGCACGTGAAGCTCGAGAGCATGGAGGGCGCCGTCATGTTGTGCGGGCAGAAGCCTTTCACTCCCTACTTCCATCTCGAGTTCGAGTACGAGGACGGCATTCCAAACGCCAGACTCGTGCCGATGCTGTGATCCCGGTCCGATTTCTGCTATCAGATTTGATATCCGCGGAACAAAGTCTTTAAGAATCAGCGGTCATCGAAAACTCGATGGAAGGACCGACCCCTCAGGAAGAGGCGATCTCCAGACTGATGGCGGACGAATACGCCGGCAGGATTCTCAGCACGACCTACAGGAGCCCCATGTCCGTGCAGAATATCAGCAAGGTCTGTGGGATCCCGATTGCAGTCGCCTACAGGCGCGTCTCGAAGATGGAGGACGTGGGCCTCTTGAAGTGTGTCAGGCAGGAAGAGGTCTTCAGGGGAAAGAAGGTGAGGTACTACCAGTGCGCCGTCAGGGTGCTCAGGCTCATTTTCATGGAGGGGCGCTTCAGGATCGAGGTCGAGTGGTTGCCGGATGAGGAGCTCCTCATGCAACCCGAGGCTATCGTAGCGAAGGCATAGAGCCCTGCGGCCCGACGATACCATCTGATATCTTGGAAGATTTTATTATCCATCCATCCCCTTCAATTCCTTTGATAGGGGGAAGATCGATCGAACTTCTGAAGACCTCCCAGCTCTTGACGGACGAGTATGCGGTCAAGATCCTGGTGGCGACGGTGAGGGTCCCCAGGTCCGCGCAGGAGATATCCCGGAAGTTCGGGATCCCGATCGCCGCATGCTACAGGAGGATCAGGGACCTGCAGAAGGTAGGACTGGTAGAATGCAAGGAGAGGAGGCTCTCCCATGAGGGGAAAAGGGTCTCGTTCTACCTATCCACAGTGAAGAACGCCTACGTCTTCTTCGAGGGCGGTCGACTGAGGGTCAAGTTCGAGCTGAAGACCGGCGGGGCGGACCAGTACGGGGATCAGTGGCACGACATCGAACTCAATTCCGACGAACAGCGGAAGAAGGACGACGAGGACAAAGGGGGCGATTCCGCTCAGTGATCGCACGTTCTGGACAGCCCGCAACTTCCTCCGGATGTCGAAAAGATTATAAATGAAAGTCAGTATGTCCATCCCGTCTCAATTGTGCGTGCTGAATAGTTGAGTGTGTTTGAATGACTGAACTATTGGAGGAGCTTGAACAGAAACGACAAGTCTGCAATAACGAGGCGGAGAGACATCGGCATCTCCGAGACGAGCTGAATGAGCAGACCAAAGAATGGGTGATGAAACGCGACGAGCTCAATGCCAAAGTCCGTGAACTTGTTGAAGAGGCTGCGAAGCACAGGGAAACGCGAGACTCCTTGAACGTTCGGGTTAAGGAAGACAAAGAGCAGAGGGACCTCTGGAACCAGAAGGTCAACGAACTGAACGAGAAGGTTCTGAAGCTCAAGAAGGACAACGTCCCGAGGGAGGGGCCTCCGATCGCCAAGCTGAAGAAGGAACTCAAGGCGCTCGAGTTCAAGCAGATGACCTCCGTTCTGACGACAGAGAAGGAGAGGGACATCATCGAAATGCTCTCCGCCCTCCAAGCTCAGATAAAGGAGAGGGAGAAGGCGCTCGAGCAGAACGTCGAGGTCCGCAACGGTATCAGGGAGCTCAGGGAAGCGAAGGATAAGGCCGAGATGCACCACAAGAACGTGGGCGAACTCGCGGAGAAGGCGCAGGCCGAGCACGACAAGATGATCGAACTATACGAGCAGGCTGACGGGCTCAGGAAGGAAGCGGACGCGGTCCAGGAGAAGTTCATCGAAACGAAGCTCAAGGCGGACGAGGAGCACAGGAAACACATCGAGAGCATTCGCCAGGTCCACGACTATGATAAGATCATAACGGGACTGAGACAGAAGGCGCGCCGGGCGAAGAAGAAGAAGGAAGAATCGACGGCGATGCAAGAGGCGGAACAGATCTTCGAGCGGTTCAAGAATGGGGAGAAACTGGGCACCGAAGACATCATGACCCTGCAGAAGTCTGGATACCTATGATCTTACCCTCGTTTTTGGGACCAATCTTCCACCAATCGTTCGGCTCTGGATACGAAAACTTGAAGAATTTAAGGCCGTTTCGTCATAAAATTTATATAGCATTAAGATTATAGTTGTTCCGGGAAGTTCTGGGCTAGTTGTTAGAGTGCATCCCATCCCTTCTGACAAGGCTAGCCCTTCCCATCCCTTTTTTTATTCTGCACAACTGGACGGTAAAGTTTAATAGACTGCGGAATGCTCTTGGCGGCAGGTGATTTGCGACGGTTCTTGAAGGGTTGGGACGATCATTACGGGACGTTCTCAAGAAGATCGCCAACGCGGGTCATGTGGACGAGAAGCTCATAAAGGAAGTGACCAGGGACATTCAGAGAGCCCTCCTTCAAGCCGATGTCAATGTCAAGCTCGTCCTCGACCTCACAAAGGAGGTCGAGCGGAGGTCCCTGATGGAGAAGCCTCCGGCCGGGATGAGCTCCAGGGAACACGTCATCAAAATCATCTATGAGGAGTTGGTGAAGATCCTGGGGGAGCAACGCGCCATCCCCCTCGCCCGCCAGACCATCATGATGGTCGGGCTTTACGGTCAAGGCAAGACGACGACCGCAGGCAAGCTCGGGAGATACTTCCACAAGAAGGGGCTGAAGGTCGGTCTGATAGTCGCGGACGTTCATAGGCCAGCCGCGTACGACCAGTTGAAGCAGATCGGCGACAAGCTCGGCATACCGGTGTATGGCATGAGGGACGCGAAGAACGCGAGCAAGATCGTCTCCGAGGGGCTCAGGGAGTTCGCCGGCGTCGATGTGATCATCATCGACACGTCCGGGAGGCATGCTCTCGAGAAGGACCTGATCGAGGAGGTCAAGGACGTCTCGAGGATTGCCAAGCCCGACGAGAGGATACTCGTGCTCGACGCCGCGACCGGTCAGCAGGCCGGGCCGCAGGCGAAGGCGTTCCACGATGCGGTCGGGGTGACGAGCGTCATCCTTACGAAGATGGACGGCACCGCGAAAGGCGGCGGCGCGCTGAGCGCGGTCGCCCAGACGAGGGCGCCGATCGTTTTCATCGGAACGGGAGAACACCTCGAGGACCTGGATCCGTTCGAACCCGCACGATTCATTTCCCGCCTGTTAGGAATGGGGGACATCCAGTCGCTGCTCGAGCAGGCTCAGGAGTCGATGACCGAGGAAGAAGCGCTGGAGACGACGAAAAAGATCATGGCGGGCAGGTTCACGCTCAAGGAGATGTACGACCAGATGGAGATGCTCACGAAGATGGGCCCCCTCAAGAAGCTGGTCTCGATGCTGCCCGGGATACCTGGGCTGACCGACAAGATAGATGTGGAAGAATCACAGCAGAGGCTCTGGAAGTACAGGGTGATAATGGACTCGATGACCGAGACCGAGATGGAGGACCCCCGTATCATCAAATCGACAAGGATCCTGAGGATAGCGAGGGGTGCAGGCGTCGATCCAAAAGATGTAAGAGAGCTTCTCCGTCAGTACAACGTTTCGAAGAGGGCGGTGAAAGGGTTCCTCGGCAACAGAAAGCTGAGGAGACAGCTGCTCAAGCAGTTGCAGGGGAGCGGGCTGGGGGCGCAGGAATGAGGAGGTTCATCGTCATCGGTCACAGGGCCACGACCTCCGGCAGCTTCAAGCTCGACGACCTCTGCGGGGGCGCGGGACGCCTGGACGTCCTGCTTCGCTGCATTAATTCCGCATTCTTCCTCTCGCACGACATCAGGAGGGACGTGGAGATGTTCCTCGTCCTGCTAGGACCACCTTCGCCACCGAAGACCCTGAGGTTCGTCGGAAATGAACTGAAATACCTGAACCCGGACGAGAGGAGCACTGGTGCGCTCGTCAGGAACGCCTTGATGCAGAAAACGAGCGGCGAGGAGCGGTCTTCGCCGGGGATCTACATCTCGGACCGGTCTTACGCCGAGCTGTTTTCGAACGTATCTAAGGAGACGAACATCGTCTACCTCAAGGAAGACGGGGTCGACATAAGGGACGTGGATTTCTCCGGGGACGTCACATTCGTCCTCGGCGACGACCAGGACCTGACCCCGGAAGAGGAGAAGGCCCTGATAGCCTATCAGCCCGACAAGGTCCGATTGGGGCCGATCAGCTACCATGCCGACCACTGCATCACCGTCGTCAACAATGAATTGGACCGCCGAATCGTCTGAGGATGGGGTCCGCTCGCGTCCGGTCCGGGGCCGTGACCGGGCCCAAATCTGCAATAACCTTTTAACCGGGAATGCGTTATTGAGGGGAGTATGGCAGACAGGATACCTCAACACAAACACTGCCGTCAGTGCGGCAAGGCGTTCATCGGGGACGAACAGTACTGCTCGGCGGAATGCAGCAACCAAGGCAAGGACATTCTGAAGAAGCGGAAGCGCCAGCTGATTATCCTTTACGTTCTGACCATGTTCATCCTTGCCGTCGCCGTCATAGCGATGGGTCTATAATGAAAGTAGGGGTGGCCGGCACTTTCAACGTCCTGCACAGAGGACACAGAACCCTTTTGAACAGAGCGTTCGAACTAGGGGACTGGGTCGTCGTCGGCATCACCTCCGACAGTTTTCCATCGAAGAAGCAGTTCCACGCCCCGCTCGAGCGCCGCACGGAGGCGCTGAGGGATTACCTGTCCTCAACGGACAAGAAATGGGAGATCGAGGTCCTACAGGACGGGATGGGAAGCGCCGCGTACGACAGGGAGCTGAACATGTTAGTGGTCTCTCAAGGCACCGTTCAGAACGCCGAGAGGATAAACGATATCAGGATCTCGAAGGGACTGAAGCCGCTGGTCATCGAGGAGATCAAACACGTCCTCGGGGAGGACTGCGCCACGATCACTTCCACGCGCGTGCTCGAAGAGGAGATCGACGAGGACGGCAGGCTCCTTCGCCCGCTGCGTGTGAACGTAGGCTCCGACAACCCCGTCAAGGTGGAGGCGGTCCGGAAGGTCATGGGGGAAATCTACAGGAAGGTCGAGATTCAGGCTGTCCGAGTCAAGACGACCGTCGGCGAGCAGCCCTGGGGCGAAAAGATCCTTCAGGGAGCGAGAGAGAGGGCGAGGTCGGCCATCGGGAAGGCGGACTACGGCGCCGGGATAGAGGCCGGCATCCTCGAGATGGATGACGGCCTGTACGGTATCCAGTTCTGCGCGATAATCGACAAGGAAGGGACCGTGACGTCAGGTCAGAGCTCCGGCTTCAGGTACCCGCCGGAGGTTGAAGAGAAGATCAGGGCTGGTGTCGCCGTCTCCAAGGCCTTCAACGATCTATACGACATGGAGGACATCGGTCATCACGAAGGGGCGATCGGTTTCCTCACGAAGGGAATGCTGAACAGGCAGCAGCTCAGCGAACAGGCCGTACAAGCAGCGATGGTGCCCAGGATGAGACCCGACATCTACTTCGAGGTCTGAGCGCGCTTCTTCCTCTCGTTGACGAAGCTCATGTAGTCTTCCAGCGTACCGCAGTTCCCCGGACCTATGCACTCGAACTTCCTGAACTTCCTGCAATAGAATCCCTTCTCGTTGAACTCACAGGGTTCCCGACCGGACCTGCATTTCTCCTTGATGCATCCGAATCCATGGTATGCGCCTTTGCACTTCCCGTCCTTGGTCAGATAGATACAGTCCAACTAGGTCCTCCTCCCCACGAACTCCCTGAATTTCGCGAAGTGGGCCATGTACGATTCTGCCGTCCCGCAGTTCTCGATCCCGGAGCAGTAAAAGCGCTGGTATTTGGCACAATAGAGCCCGTGCCATTGCTCCAGTGAGCAGTCGGAGTTCATCTGACAATAACGCATCGGGGACGACTTGACCAGGCAGTTGTCCTCTCCGACGCACTCCCGCCCTTCGATTTGTCTGTGCGCACAAGAGGACTGCCTATAGCGGTATCTGCACAACGCACCCATCCCTGCCAGTATTGGCATTCTTATATGCACGTTTCCGGATTTAAATCTAGCGAAGGTCTAGGATGCTTTCCGATGCGTCAGGTATCGGACTTGGAAGCGGTCGCAGCTACCTTGGTGGACTGAAGCTCAGGGTAGAACACCTTCGTCAGGGCGAGGAACCACACAATCTCCAACGCTATGCAGATAGTCGCAGGGATCGCCGCTTCACTGCCGATGAGGGCCACCGCTAGCGCAGCTGCCATGCCTGTGTTCTTGTAAGTGGCGAAGAGAACCATGGGGATCCTTGCCCCCCTATCCACCTTGAATCTCCGCGCCAGTACCTCGACCGCACCTCCGACGAAGAACGTCCTTATGACAGCGACGAAGAGCAGGGTCGTCACGAGCGCCACGTCACCCAGGAACGCATCCCTGTTTGCGCCGGCGACGGCGAACGTGAGCACGAAGAAGGACATATTTATGAGAATCGTCCTGGAATTGCCAGAAAGCGGTATTCTCTTCAGTCCTCTGGAGAGGATCATCGGGAGGAATATCAGTACCGCAACGTACCACAGAAGCGTGACCGGACTTATTGCTGTTCCAATGAACACCAGTGTAATGAGAGGTGTCAGCGCGAGGGCGAGGATGTACAACATCGTTGACGATATGAGAGAGAACTGCATGTCGCCCTTCAGCATGTAAGTGAACGGTATGACCGCAATCGCAGAAGGGACAGCTGCCAGCAATATCCAGCCAATGCGAATCTCGCCTTCGAAGAACTGACTCAGGAGGATCGTCACTCCCGACGACACCCCGAAGCTCAGCAAAAGGGCTATAGCGGTTGGGCGGACGTGCTTCCTCGGGTCGAGACCTTTGAGGCTCAACCCGCCTAAGGACAGCGACATGACAACGACAAGGGAGGCCATCGCCAGCTCCGAATTGAAGGCTGGGAACCCTCCGACAGCAAATCCTGTGATGAATGCAAGCACCATCATCAGGACATTGTTCCCTAGTATGTCGCGTAAGGCCATCGGGGACTGGCAAAAGACATCCGGTATTTGAAGGTTTCGCATGACGTGTGCGGTCTGGTAGGAGATCCCAGTGGCCGGACGTCACAAACGTGGTCTGCAGAATCCGCAGAACCATGGAGCATGAGAGCGCCGAGGGGGAGATTCGAACTCCCGTGGTGCGAAGCACCACCGGCTCTCAAGGCCGGCGCCGTGATCCGGGCTTAGCTACCTCGGCATCGTCCTCTTGGACGTCCTCCAAGATGAGCTATTGATTATTAGAATCTCTGCCCGAGGAGAGCATCAAATGATCCTGTCCAACTTCCCTGACAGGACCTTCTCGAGGTCGATCTCGAACGCGACCGCGGGGTGCCCCAGCCCGAAGCTCGTTATCACCTCGGGATGCACCTCTCCGAAGTATCCGACGTTCTCACCGTCGACGATGACAGAGGCGTCCCTACCCTCCACGAACATCCCCTGCCCCGCCGGAGAGAGCTCCCATTTCAGAGAGCAGTCGCGAAGAAAGCCCTCCACGACCGATTTCATCTCAGTGAAGCTCGCTTTAGAATGGATCGATGTCGCTGCCAAGTGCTTCCGTCTCTTCGTGTCGATGACCACGTCCCCGACCTCGAAGATGCGCTGCGGCAAGTCTCTATGTTTATTCTTTCTCAGGACACTGAATAGGCTCGGGAGAAGGCGCACCCTGAGGCAAGTATGGTCCTCGCTTATCGGATTCAGGATCTCCACGACTTCCCGTTCCTTCATGCGCGTGCTTTCGAACTGCTCCCTCGGGCATGAGAGGGTCAGGGTCGTCACTTCGAAGTAACCGTAACCAACCATCATGACGCGAACAAGATTCGCCGCCTTCTCTATCGACCTCTCTCCTCCTATCGTCTGGACGGTCGGGAGCTGAGTGCCGAACTGCTCGTATCCGTAGCCCTTGGCGACATCCTCGATCAGGTCCACCGGATGCAGGAGGTCCATCCTCGTCGCGGGGGCCAGGACGTTGATGATGTCAACACCGTCGTCATCGCACCCGTAGCCCATCTTCCGGAGACATCTGCATATCTCGCCTCGGTCGAGCTCAAGGCCGAGGAGCGAGTTGCACTCTGCCGGGTCGAGGGACCACTTCGCCGGTTTGAGGTCCGGGGTGATCATCCTCTCGTTACCTTCGACCAAGATCGTCTGGATCCTGGCGCCCCTTTCCGCCAATGCAGTCGAGACAATGTTCAATGCCCCAGATATCGCCGGGAGGTCGGTGCCAGTGACGTCAATGAACATGTTCTTCGTGTTCTCTGTCACGGCTGTCAACTGACCATTGATTATCGGTGGGAACGAGAGCACGTCCCCGTTCTTGTCCACGATGATAGGGTATCTCTCCTTCCCTTCAAGAATGAACTTGTAGTCGACTCCCTTCTCGTGCTCCTCCAGTATCTCCCGGAGGTTCATCGCCACGTCCTTCGCCAGAGGCACGAACGAGATCTCCCCGGGATCGACCGCCTTGTAGGTGAACGGCGGCACCACCCTGTCCATGTCGTGGATGCCGATGGAGACCTTCGCTCTCTTCCTTCCCAGCGCCAGGTGTATCTTCTCCTGCAGCTCCATGAGAGAGCGGATGAGCGGGTCGCTCATCTCCACGTCCATGACCACGCCGCCGACGACGTACGGCCTGACACTCTCAACGCTCGGGTCCCTGTAGAGAGTGATCCCCGACTCCTCGACGGGATACCTCTTCAGCCCCGGCTCGTATCCAAGGAAGGCCCTGAGAGCTCTTGCGACACCTTCGACGCAATACAGGTCCGGCCTGTCCGGGAAGAACTCGATCGCGATCTCCTCCTTCTCGGAGTCGTAGTGGTGCAGGTCCGCGCCCATCATCGGTATCCTTTCCAGAAGAACGTCGACAGGAACGCCGCGCCCGATCAGACCGATAAGGTCCTGATAGCCGAAGGTGATGACTGGCATGTCAGAGTGCGATAGGGGTGAGACTATTTTATCTTTTTCTCGAAGCCATGACTAGGACTATGTCCCCGACATTCGTCCCGGTCGGACCAGTCACTATCAGCCCGCCTTCCCTCTCGAAATACGACGCGGAATCGTTGTTCTCAAGGAACGCTGGTGCGTCCTCCTTCCACGTTCCCCGATCGCCGATCGCACCGCCGGCATCCGAACTTCCGTCGATGCCGTCCGTGCCGAACGAGAGTGTCGTGACTCCTTCATCCAGATCCTGGAGGGAGCTCAGAACCAGCTCGCAGTTGCGTCCCCCCCTCCCTTGCCCCTTGACTGTCACGGTCGTCTCGCCTCCGGCGATGACGAGGGCAGGAACAGGGATCGGTGTCGAAGTCTGGATGATCCCGTTCCCGATTGCGGAGAGCGCTCTTCCCACCTCCCTCGCCTCGCCCTCCAGCGATGATGTGAGTATCATCGTGTTGTACCCCACGCCCCTCGCCTTCTTTTCGGCTGCTAGCAAGGCGATCTGATTACTAGCAACGATGACGTTTTTCACTCTGTCGAAGATCTTGTCGCCCGGCTTCGGATTCTCGCATTTGGCGGTCTTCAGGTGGTGAAGCACCGACCTCGGTACCTCTTCGAGCAGGTTGTGTTTGCTCAAGACCGCCAAGGCGTCATTGTAGGTTGTCGGGTCGGGTGCCGTCAGCCCCGAAGAGATGCTCTCCAGCGGGTCCCGCACGACGTCGGAGACGATCAGGCTGAGGACAGAGGCGGGATAGGCGAGCCTCGCCAGGTTGCCCCCCTTGAGGCAAGAAAGGTGTCTCCGCACGGCGTTCAGCTCGTCGATTTTCGCCCCTCTCAGCATCAGGAACTGTGCAGTCTTCCTCTTTTCCTCCAGGGTGATGCCTTCCACCGGGCAGGGCATCATCGCCGATCCGCCTCCAGAAATCAGGCAGATGACAAGGTCCCTCTCAGTAGCAGCCTCGCACATCCTCTTTATCTCCAGGGCTCCCTCCATCCCTTCGGGTCCAGGATGCGGGTGCGTGCTCCTGTGGAGCTTGATCCTCCCGACTGCGCCTTCTGTAAGGAAGTTGACCGTCCCTGCTGTGATCCTGTCTCCCAGAACCTCGTTGAGGGCCTCCGCCATCCTCTTTGAAGCTTTTCCGGCCCCGACGACCAGGACCTGGTCGAACTGGAATAGGTCATACTCCCTTCCGCCGACTGAAAGAACATCATCTTCGAGGGATAGGGCATCCTTCACGCACCGATACGGGTCGACAGCATCCACCGCAGTCTCCAGGATCTCGAGAAGGTGCGCTCGCGTCTCTTTGTCCCCTCTTGCGAGCAGCTGTTCCCGATTGGCTATTCTCAATTCAATCCTTCCAGACAGAAACGTTGACCAGATGACGAGGTCTCTCTCCCCTCAGCCCCGCTACGAGATTTTCCGCGGCCATGACCGCCATCCTGTCCCTGGCTTCGTATGTTGCGCTCCCAGTGTGGGGAGTGAGCACAACGTTCTCGAGCTCCGCCAGCCCCGGGCTGAGCACAGGCTCCTTCTCGTACACGTCGAGACCGGCTGAATCGATCCTTCCCTCCTTCAGCGCTTTGATGAGCGCTGCCTCGTCGACGACCTCGCCCCTCGACACATTCAGCAGGATCGCGGTCGACTTCATCATCGCGATCTCCTTCTCCCCGATCAGGTGGCGCGTCTCAGGAGTTAGTGGGACATGGAGCGAAACGTAATCCGAATCCTTCAGAAGGTCCTCGATCGAGACATAAATCGCACCCAATTCCTCCTCGGCTTCCAGGTCCCTCTTCCGACTATGATACAGTATCTTCATGCCGAAGCCTTTCGCCCTTCTGGCGACAGCCGCACCTATGTCTCCGAGCCCGATTATCCCTATCGTCTTCCAGTATACCTCACGTCCGAGCAAGAGAGTGGGACTCCAGCCGACAAACCTGCCATCCCTGACGAACCTGTCGGATTTCGGTATCCTTCTAGCGCACGCAAGCAGCAGGGCCCAGGTCAGGTCCGCGGTCGCATCGGTTAGTATGCCGGGGGTGTTCGTCACCAGTATCCCCCTCTTGGTGGCCTCCTCAACGTCGATATTGTTGTATCCGACGGCGTAGTTCGAGATGACCTTCAGGGATTCTCCTCCAGCCGCGATGATCTCCGTGTCGATCCTATCGCTGAGAAGGCACAGGAGACCGTCCTTGCCCTTGATCCTCTTGAGAAGAACGTCTCTCGAAATCGGTGCCTCCCATTCGAAGACGTCAAGGTCGCAGGTCTCTGTAAGCATCTTGAGCCCGGAATTGGGGATCCTTCTGGTGACAAGGACTTTGAACTTCGACATCGACGTTCGATATCGAGATTTTTTTATTTCAACTATCTGCCAAGACGCCCGTGCGCGCTCGCCAGCTCGCCGGAGGCTTCAGCCGCCAACGTGGAAAGCTCAGCCGCCAGAACGACCGCTCCGATGATCTCCGCGAACTTCCTCGCTTTGCCTGATCCAAGACAATCCATCATAGAAAGCGCCTCACTCTGGCAAGCCAGTCTGGTACCGCCGCCGACCGTGCCGATCTCGAGAGAAGGTATCCGCACCGAGATGTACAGGTCTCCGTCGACGACCTCGCAGGTCGTCATTCCCATGCTACCTTCCACGACCTGAGCCGCGTCCTGGCCGGTCGCTATAAAGATGGCCGCAAGGACATTGGCCATGTGGGCGTTGAACCCGTAGGACAAGGCGAGACCGCTACCGACGCTGTTCTTGCGGTATCCCGCTTCCTGGACGATCTCCGGTGTCGTGTGAAGCTTATCTTTCACCAATGCTGCAGGGATGGTCACGTCCGCGAGGACCATTCTGCCCCGGCCCATCAAGTAGTTCATCGCCGAGGGCTTCTTGTCGACGCACATGTTGCCGGAGACGGACACAGGAACGGCGCCAGTCTTCTTCTCGATGAGTATCGAGGCAACCTCGGTAGCGAGTGTTACCATGTTCATCCCCATGGCGTCCCCGGTGTCGTACGAGAAGCGTAGGAAAAGGCTTCTGCCCGCGGTGAAGGGCTTGATGTCCAACAGCTTGCCGTGCTTCGTCGTCTTCTGCGCTTCAGCCGCGATATCGTCAATATGACTCTCGACCCATTTCACGACCTCCACGCCGTGCCTCACATTCCTTACCCTGAAGACCGGAGCCCTGGTCATCTCTTCCTTTACCACGACGACGCTCGCCCCTCCGGAGGCCGTAACGACCGAGCAGCCACGGTTCACAGAGGCGACTAGGGCACCTTCTGTCGTGGCCATGGGCACCAGAAATTCCCCCTTGGCATGGTCGCCGTCGACCAGGATCGGCCCGACGAAACCTAGAGGTACCTGTACGGAACCGATCATGTTCTCGATGTTCTTCTCGGCCAGGAGCGGATCGAAGGAATACGACGAGATGCAGTTCAACTTAGCCCCAGAGAATGCTTCTACTGCCCTTCGGCGGTCTTCGACATCCTCTCCCTTCCTTCCCCTGTTCTTCAGCCCGCTGGTCATCGTATTCCGTCGCCTATCGACTTCCGGACTATTAAGAGATTATGCGGGATGGATTGGGGCGTGATGTCCAGTGTCAGAGTGGATGTCGAGCAAAGGCTTTTAAATACGCGACATATTTCCAGTCAGCTAAAAGGGCCCATAGCTTAGCCTGGTTGGAGCGCCCGGCTGATAACCGGGAGGTCAGGAGTCCAAATCTCCTTGGGCCCACTCCGCCTTACACTTCTGACAGTTCTGACGGCAGACGTGACTGGAGGGGGAAGTGTTGGAAAGCAGGATAATAGACGCCTTCAGGAGGACGACCATCGCGTAGAGCAGCAACATAAGAAGTCCACCTCTTCCCCTTGTGCGACTTGACGGCAACCTGTGAGGACAAAGTACTTAAGGCGCCTTTGTCAGTTAGCGTCTGGAATCACCCAGAGGAAGTGGATATGAGCAATGGTGTGAACTACTGTCCATATTGCGGCGAGAGGGTCGACGCGAGTGTGAAGTACTGCCCGAAATGCGGAACCAGAATCCCAGCGATTGAGGCTCCGCGCTCCGAGACCATTTATCAGCAACCTTCCCCCCAGCAACCCGCTTACCAGCAGCAGCAGCCGCAGTGGCAGACGCCGTATTACCAGGGTCCTTACACGGAGACGAGGTACAGACGCGACGAGAGAAACACGGCGGCTTTCGTGCTCTCCCTGATCGGCGGCATAATCATCTTGATAAATGGGTTGCTTGTCGCTATAGGAGGAGCGTTCATCATTTGGTTTTTCGGCACAGGCATTCTCTGGATAGTACTGGGACTTGTGTTCGGGTTCGGGACTTTAGTGGCAGCGCTCATGCTGAACTCAAATCCGCGCGAACATGTCACCTGGGGCATTATGATCATTGTCTTCTCCGTCCTGAGCATAGTGATCGGCGGCGGATTCATCATCGGAATGATACTAGGATTGATCGGAGGAGTGCTCGCCCTCGTGTCGGAAACATAGCGCCATGAAAGCATTGAGAAGGGAGATGGCGCCACAAAGGAATGACCTCAGCACAGGCGACGGGTCACTGGCAGAATCGGATTACTGGGAAACATCCAACATCTAAGGCTATCGATGCAAAGGCTGCCACCTGATGATGCTTCAATATTGAACGGCCTTCCCTGCTGATCAGCTTTGCTGGACAGTATCTGTTACCTTTCGAGATAATTATCAAAATCGAATTATTGTCCGAAAAGCGATATATAATCCATTTGTCAGTGTTAACAACCATGGCTAAGCAATTCGCTAAGTCCTTCCTGGTGAACGGCGACGTGGATGCGCTCTTCGACGCTGCGGAGAAGTTCCTTGTTGCAAAGGGCTTCACGATCACGAGCAGCCAGAAGCCTGGCGCCATCATCGCGACCCGAGGCACCAAAGTGGGTTCGTACATCTCCACCAAGATGGAGGACCAGTCGACCTCGCTTAAGGTCGACTTCCTGCAGCAGGGGGACCAGAACCACGTTGCGTGCAACTACAACATATACGTCGTCGGACTGATGAGCTCCAGCGACAGGATGTTCCTCGAAAGCGAGGTCGAACAGATGAAGATGAGCCTGCTGTCGGTCGCGCAGATCGAGACGAAGATCAAACACCCGATGCCAGAACCCGTCGAGGCGCCAAAGCCGCAGCCGGAAGAGCCGGCGCACCAAGCCGACTACACCGTCGAACTCGAAAAACTCGCGAAGCTCCGGGACAAGGGAATAATTACCGACAAGGATTTCAACGCAAAGAAGAAGCAGCTCTTGGGCCTATAGAGCCGGCTCGGAAGCGGTGGACTTCTCCGCAACTAGCTCTGCGGATTTGCCCCTGAAAGAGGGCAATCCTACCCTTGTTTCCTCATCGGAATGATGGGGCTGCGCCGAGTCGGTTATCTCTTCATCCATCAGCCCATCCAATCATTTATTGAGAGACAGCAGTGCCTTATGCCATTTGCTCCGTAGAACCTTCGTGACCGAATCATTGCAGTACATGGTTGAGCGGACCATAGGCGACATTGAGATACGCCAGTATCCGGAATTTCTTATCGCGACCATCGACGGCATGGCCGACGAGGATGCATTCCGAATCCTTTTCGATTACATCGCGGGCAATAACAGATCAACTGAGAAGGTGTCCATGATCGTGCCGGTCATTTCCGGAAAGGAAAGACGAGAAGAGATCTCCATGACGACGCCGGTGATCTCAACACCTGGATCGTTCTCATTCGTAATGCCCTCAAGATACACGCTGGACACGATACCAGAATCATCCGACAAGAGGGTCAGGATGATTGAGGTCAAGTGGAGGAAGGTCGCAGTGTTCGGCTTCAGCGGAAGGACGAACTAGGACAAGGTGAAGAAGCAAGGGGCTGAACTGGTCAGATTGCTGAAAGGGAAAGGTATGAAAACGGGAGGAGAACCCTTTCTCATGAGGTACAATGGCCCGTTCACGTCCGGTTTCATGAGGCGGAACGAGGTACGATCGAGATCGAGGCCTAGAGACCTGCTCCCGGGATTCTGCCAGCAGGTGTACGATATCATTTATATACCATCAGCTCAGGTCATATCCAACCAAGTATCGTTATGGAGCAATCCAACGACATCAAGTTCAGGAAGCTGAGGAAGTTCAACGCGGTCATGGGCGTGATACACCTCGTCCAAGGCATTCTCATGCTCGCCCTGAGCAGCAACTACTCGCTTCCGATAAAGTCCAGCTTCTTGCAGTACGATCCTGTCACTCAGGCAATCTCTCCTGTGACCAACACAATAATTAACGTCCCGATAGGGCCGGCGGTGGCGATGTTCCTGTTAATCTCCGCGATCGCCCACTTCTCGGTCTCGACCTTCGGGTACAAGTGGTATGTGAAGAGCCTTCAGAAGCACATCAACCCGGCAAGGTGGTACGAATACGCATTGAGCTCATCGGTCATGCTGGTGGTCATAGCGATGCTCTCAGGCATGTTCGACATCGCTGCCCTTGTCCTGCTCTTCGCCCTCAATGCCACGATGAACCTTTTCGGCCTGATGATGGAACTTCACAACCAGACGACGGAGAAGACGAACTGGACGTCGTTCATCTTCGGTAGCTTCGCCGGCGGCGTGGCTTGGATAGCCGTCCTGATTTACTTCTTCGGGGCGTTCGCATCGAACTCAAGCACGATACCTCTCTTCCTGATCGGAATCATGGCGTCGCTCCTGTTCTTCTGGTGCACCTTCCCGCTGAACATGGTCCTGCAGTACAGGAAGGTAGGGAAGTGGAAGGACTATCTATACGGCGAGAGGGCGTACGTGATCTTGAGCCTCGTGTCAAAGTCCTTGTTGGCATGGCAGGTGTGGGCTGGAACGCTGAGAGGAGCATAGCCGGAAGGACCGAAGTCGATCGAGCAGACCTCTCGAGCGGTGACCTTCAGGCGCCTAGTCCAGCCTTGCTGAAATAGTACCAACTGAAAAATCGGAACGTGTCAGGTCGGCAGCCAAGGCTAGGACAAAACCGAACTCGGATTACCTCAGGTCAATTCTGGCCGGGAGCTTGAAATAGCCGAGAGCCGACTACTTAGGACCCTTCTTGCCCTTGTCCCGAACTCCTTGTTCGTCGGGATATTCGCCGTCGTCGTGATGCTGAACTTCGGCCAGAACCTTCCTGGCTGTGAGACATGGAGGACGGACGCGGCAAGGTCCATCCTAATCATGTTCGGCGTGCCGATTGTGGTTTCGATAGCAATCCTAGTGATGCTATACGGGCATCCGGAAGCTCGTTCTGGCTGCTCCGAAGTGGTTGCCTCGTCGCCATCCGAGGACATGAATCGAACATAGGGTCGCAGGATTCATCGACCTGATTCATCCTTTTATATTTTGTTAGGCATAAGGCTGGACGAGGGGACAACCGTTACAATCGGACTCGTTTCATTTAGCACGCGTGCAGACCGAGGTTGGGGGGTCAGGGTCCGCTCTCTGATTCTGATGCTCTCATCATTCTCATCTGTTCGAGTCTTCCATACAGAACCCGAATCCCACCCTGTTGGAGCCGATGCCGCTGTGGGCTCGATTCTCACCAACCTGAGAACCATCGAAGCATCCTACATCCCCTCGCCGGAGACCGCGCGAACAAAGGTCTCTAGACTCATTCACTACTATCGGAACGACTTACCCAGTCCTGCTCGCGAGTCGATTTCGCGTCACTTAGAGGATATCTCGGGTCTGCAAATCGAAAGCCTGGATTTGCTGTTTCTCGCAAAGGCCTTCAGAAGTGAGAGAATCCCTGTCATACTCGATGAGCACAATGTATATTGGAACATGCTGAGATACGGAATCTACGACTCGCCTTTCTTCCGCAATTCGGTCGGGAAGACAAGGGCAGTCAGAGGTATCTTGGGTCCCTGGCTGTTGAGCAGGGCGAGGCGATTCGAGAAGAAGGCAATTGAAAGGGCCGTTAACATTCTCGTGACCTCCGATATCGATAGGGACATCATAGAAAAGGAAATTCCCTCTGCGAGACAGAAGATCACAGTCATACCGAACTGCGTGGACGTCCGCACTTACCCAGTATCTCAGGGAAAAAGTCCAAGCGAAGGCGTCAAAAGAAGAGTCGTATTCGTCGGGAGACTCGACTATACAGCAAATGCCGATGCCGTCCGATTGATATGTAGCGACATAGCCCCGGCCTTCGGTGATTCGGTCAGGTTCCAGATAGTCGGAGGCCCCGTACCGTCGCTCAGCAAATATCCCAGCAACGTCGAGTTCTTGGGAATTATTCCAGACGTCAGGCAGATCATACATGACGCGGACGTCTGCATCGCGCCCCTCAGGTTCGGAAGCGGGACGAGGATCAAGATAATCGAATACCTGGCCATGGGGAAGCCCGTCGTGACCACATCCGTAGGCTGCGAGGGTCTGGCGGTGGAGAACGGGCGCAACATGCTGGTCGCAGATGATCCGGCAGAGCAGGCTAGACAGATTAAGCAGGTCCTCGAGGACGGACGGTTCGCCACAGACCTGGGCAGAGAAGGAAGGAAACTCGCCGAGGAGAAATACGACTGGCGCGTCTATGTCCCCCGCCTGAAATCGGTGTACGAGTCGATCGACGCGATCTAACGACCTCATTCACTGGGTCAAGGCCAGATTCCGGTCGGTTTCATATGATTCCATTTCGGACCAACAATATTATATCTCATGGCTTGGCTAAATGTCTCTCATGAAGACCTTGACGAAAAAAGAGCTCGCGGAGTGCAACGGGAAGAACGGAAAGCCAGCATACGTTGCTGTCAACGGCAAGGTCTACGATGTCACAAAGAGTGAACAATGGGAGGACGGAGAGCACCAGTTCATGCACAACGCCGGAAATGATCAATCAGATGCGATTGGCGACGCCCCCCACGACCCGGACGTCCTTGAGAAATATCCCGTTGTCGGAACGCTAGCCAAAGAGTGAGAAAAGCAGAATGGTCGACTCGTGCCGTCGCCGTGAGACGATTAGCGAATCCCGGGACCCCTCGCCCATTCGCAGCGCTCTGACAGCCCGTCACTTGTTCTTGGAAGCGTGGTGAATCGCCATCCTGAGGATGTTCAGCATGCAGGGTTCAGCATAGGATCCTTTTGTGTTTCTGAGATCCTCGTACATTGCGGTGGCGTCCCTGCCTTTGAAATCCTCAACTGATCGAATCCCCGGGGACCACATTGCCCCGGCCGCACTCTCGTTCACGCTGCGAATTCTTCTAAGCTCTTTCATGACGGCCTCTTTGTCAGGATTCGCCAGGTCTGCCACCTCTTTGACAGGCAGAATCGCTTAGATAGTAAGATAAAAGATGAGGAAGGAGGTCATTCCTTTTCTTTCCCCTCATCGACGAGTTTCGAGAGCCTATCCTTCTTCGCCAGCTCCGTGATCTCCTCCAACTCGTCCTTCTCCTTCGCCATCGCCTCTTCCAAGGACCTCAGGTCCCTTCTGAGCTCTTCCGGAGTGGGGATGGGTCCGAGGATGACGTCTGCCGTGCCGATCACCTTCTCAACGTCCTCCATTTTTGTGATCTCTCGCGGCGGCGTCTGCCGGCCGACTCCGAGATACTCGGAAATGCCCTCGACAACTCTCGTCAGTTCGAACGGGAATATGAACTTTGTCGCTGGACCGGCACCGAGAGCCTTCAATGTGTCCAGGGACAGGACGGTCAACGCCTTTGAATCCAATGGTGCGGCACCGACCGACAGTATGCGCAGCTTCTGGGCATCACCCTGGCTGCGAAGAATGATAGCAAGTCTCTCCCCCTCCGCCTCAAGTATCTTAGCCTGCCTCAATCCTTCGGCTTGGAGAATCCTAGATCTCTTCTCACCCTCGGCACTCAGGATCGCGGCCTTCTTCTGACCGTCCGCCTTCAGTATCGCGGCTCTTCTCAGCCTCTCGGCTGAGGTCTGCTCCTCCATCGCCTCCTTGACCCTTGAGGCCGGATCGACCTCCCTTATCTCGACCGCCTCAACCTTAACGCCCCACTTGTCTGTGGCCTCGTCCAGAACGTCCCTCAGGTGCAGGTTGATCTTCTCCCTATTCGACAGTATCTCGTCGAGCTCCATGTCACCGATGATCGACCTGAGCGTCGTCTGGGCCAGATAGATGGTTGCGGTCCGGTAGTTCGTGACCTGGAAGAAGGCCTTCACCGGGTCGATGACTTTAGTGTAGATGATTGCGTCGACATTCGTCGGCGAGTTGTCCTTCGTTATCACTTCCTGCCTCGGAACGTCCAGGACCTGGGTACGCAGGTCGATCTTGACGACCTCGTTGATCAACGGCGTCACGTAGTTGAAACCCTGGTTCAGAATCCTGACGTAGCGACCGAGCCTCATGTATATTCCCTGCTCGTAGGGCCTCACGATCTTGATCCCGGTCACGAGTATGCCGATTGCAGCGACGATCGCTAGCAACAGCAGAGATATGATGACTATGCTCACGATGTCCACTTCAACTCCCCCCTTCAACCCTCATTCTTCGCGAACAACTCCCGCTTCGCCTTCACTTCGCCTGCGTCCCGGTCTCCGGTATCTCCTCCACGAAGACGTGGACGCCCTCGCTGCTCTTCACCACGACCTTCGTGCCCACTGGAATGGTCTCCGTCGAGGTCGCGCTCCAGGTGTCATGGTCAATCCGCACCTTCCCCTTGAGGTCGTTCGGCCCTACCTTGCTGGTCACCACTCCCTTCATTCCGACAAGGGAGGTCGCCACCGTGGTCTCCGGAGCGACCGGCGGTGCCAACTTCTGATACAGTTTGATCGTGATGATTGTAGTCGGAACCAGTACTATCACGGCAGCCAACGGCGCCCACCAGCTGAGCAACCAGTCGGGGGAAACGAGTCCTATCGCCCCGAGCACCAGCAGCACGGTGGCCGGCACCAGGATGAAAGAGCCTGGGGACGCGGCCTCAGCTAGCAGCATGACGACGCCGATGATGACGAATACCAGTGCCAGTATCGCGCCTATTGTCATATCCACTCCTCACATGTTCCTCTGAATATTTGGTTTTATTCGCCTTAGTGCCCTGCAGTCATCAGTTCCATGCCGATCCGAGATGAACGTCTCGGGATCACTTGTACGCCGGAACGAGCCCAGAGGCGGTGCGGATGAAGGGAAGGTAGACGACCTTCGCGTCCTTGACCGTCAATGAGTAATCGAGATTCTGCAGGACCCCTGGCTCTTCTGCTTCCATGGTGACGACCACGAAATCCGCCATTTCGATCGCCTCCCCCTTCGTGATCGCCGCAGGCAAGCGCTCCACTCCCCCAAAGTCGAGCCTCGTGGCGTATCGAGGTGTGGCTACTGTCATGTCGACGGCCAGCCTCTTGAACGAGTTGATGTCAAGCTCCGCAGCAGGAACGTACACGAACAAGTCACCGCCCTCGCTGTTGCCCTTGATCCACTGGCTCAGACGGAAGATCGTTCCGCCCTCGACCTTCTTCGAACGGATGACAAACGACGCGTAGACCCTCCAGAACGGCATGTAGACCTTCTCGCCCTGCGCGCCCCGACCGAACTCGGCAATCTCGTATTCAAGGCACTCTGTGCCGCCGTTCCGGACGTGCATCGTCCCGCACTTGTCGCACAGGAAAAGGCGGTCGACCTTCTTCATCTGGATCGGATTGCCGCATGCGGGACACTTCACTTGGAGGACCTTCATCTGTACGCCCCCTGGATCTGCTTGGAAATCTCCTTGACTTCTTTCATCACGTCCGCGACCGAGCCGCTCTTCTCCTTGAAGTCGCCCTCGACTATCTCGGAACCGTGCCTGAAGAATCTGTATGTGAGATAGAGGACGATCAGGCCGCCGATGATGCCCCCCGCCGCGATTCTGGCATCCGCCTGGGACAGCAGCAAGCCGGCCGCGGCTATCAGACCGCCCAGTGAAGTGCCGCCGGTGACGGCGAGACTTTGGAACAGTGGATCGCCGGGAGCCCTTCCCGACAGAACATTCCCGGTCACGCCGTCCACCGTGTCCATGTACATCCTGTTCCTGTAGGAGTACCTGACGACCCAGACGGGATAGTAGACGACCGACAGCCTCTTCGGGAATATGTGCAGTTTCTCGAATGTCACATGCGATACGGCGGCGCTCGCCCTGGCCCTGCTTGCCGCGTCGTTCCTCGCCTTCGCGATCGCATCATCCTTACTCGTGGTAGATTCGAAGGTCGGGATCATGTCGAAGTCCTCGAAGCTCGTCTCCCCCACCAGGCTCTTCACGCTCTTGATTCCGAGGTCACCGGAATCGCAGGCTATCTCCGAGAAGCCGTAGTCCTGGAGGACCATAGTCTCCTTCGGGACGCGCTCGGTATGGGTATGTCCCTTGCCGTCGGAGTGGGTCCTCTCCTCGTATCCCAATATCCATCCGGCCGTCCGCGTCGTGACGCTCCAGAACGGCAGGTATATCGGATAGCACTCCAGGATCTTACCAGTCCTCTTCAGGTCCCGGGCCTTCAGGCCGTGAGTCCACCAGACTTGGGAAGCCGATATGACGGAATCCCTGGTCATCTTGTTCTTGAAAGCGATAGTGTAGACGCCACTGTCGCCCTCAACGAACAGCGTGGAGTTGCAGTACTTGCAGATGGCGACGTTCTCCCCTTCGTTTAGGTCTATCGCGCCGCCACAAGCCGGACAGTTCATACCGACCGATATGTCCATGCTCACATCCTCCTCGCGACGAAGAGCGCGCTAGCGAAGACCCCCACCACCGTCACCGCCATCGCTATGAGGGCGATCGACAGACTCACGGTCGCCAGCAATCCTTCCCCTATGAAAGCAAGAAAACCGACCAGGGCGACCGCAATGTAGGCACCGGACCCTCGGGCGGGGAACTCAGACGAGAACACCTCGCCGGATGACGCGTCGATGACGACCTCGTACCTCTTGCCGTTGAAGACGTAATAGACCTCCCATATAGGAAAGTAGACGAGCGCCTGCTCCTTCGCCTTGCCCGGCAAAGAGCTGAGATATGGCAACATCTCGATGTCCGGTTTGATGAGCTCGGCCCCGCCGAGGTCGAACTTGTCATCGAATGTCTTGAGGTCCCCTGCGGGGATCTTGAGGCTGTGCAAGCCAGGCAGGGTCGTCGATCCTGCCGGTTCGACGTGGACCTCCTCCTTCCCGTTCACGTCCCTCTTGAACATGTAGACGGGGAAGTACTTCCTTTTCATGATGCCGATCTGGGCGAGCTTGTCCAGGTCCTTCGCTTTGGTCGAGCCGGCGGCCCAGCGCTTGAACATCCCCACGGCGTCGTTCTCCTTCACACTGAATGGTATGATGTAGTAGAACCCGGCCCCGGACCTATCGATGTATATCTCGGTCCCGCAGTGAGAGCACTTCGTGAACTTCGTGCCCGCGTCAAACTCGACCCTAGCACCGCACTTCGGACAGTTAGTCGTCGCCATCTAGCTTCCGCTCCTCGTCCTACTAATTTCCACGCCCCAGGCTCAGACCTGCTTTCCGCACTCTGGGCAGAACTTGGATGAGGCGGGCACGTCTGCTCCGCAATTCGGGCACTTCTTGCTGCCCGTCATCTGCGCCCCGCAGTTCGGACAGAACTTCGCCCCTTCCTGAACGGGCTCGCCGCACTTCGCACAGGGTTTCGTAGCGATGACCAACTTCGTGCCGCACTCTGAGCAGAACTTGCTAATCGCTGGGTTCGGGGTCCCGCACTTCGGGCAGGCAACCATCGCCACCGCACCTGTTCCCGCTGGAGCGGCTCCTCCCGGCGGAACCTGGCCTTGCCTCATCGAGTCGAGCATGGTCCATCCCATGCCGATCCCGGCGCCGACGCCGACGCCAGCGCCCGCGGCACCGCCAGACGGGTTCTGGGCCGCTTCTCTCATCGCCTGTCCAGCCTGGTACTGCACGTAGTTCGCGCCCAGGACCTGCATCGAGGCCCTCGTGTCCACCGCCTTCTGCACTTCCTCGGGCAGCGAGATATACAGGCCGGATATCTTGTCGATGGCGACCCCGTACAGATCGAAGTGATCGCCCGTCTTCGCGAGAACGACCTGCTCGATGTTCGTCAGGTTGGCCGCGATGTCCGCGACCCCCATGCCGTCCTTCTTCATGTCGCCGATCGAGTCATAGATGAGGATGATCATCTGCTCCTTGATCCTCTCCTCGACCTCCACGCTCGTCGCGTAGTTCAGAGTACCGATGAACTGGTTCACGAAGTTCGCCGCAGACGACACCTTGTACCTGAACTCTCCGAACACCCTCAGGTTGACCATACCGAACTCCTTGTCCCTGAACTGGTACGGCTGCTTGCTCCCGAACTTCCCGTCGACGGCGCGCTTCTGAAGGTAGATGATCTCTGCCTGCTGCTGCGCGCCGGACAGGAACTTAACGAGGCTGCCGACGATTGGCGCGTTAATCGATGTCAGGGCGTACCTGTCCGGCCGGTCGATGTACGCCAGGACCTTACCATCCCTATAGAAGACGGCGATTTCGTCCTCCCTGACAACGACGTTGTCGTTGAACTTGATGTTCCTCGGGACGCGGAACATGATGTTCCCGCGCTTGTCCGCGTCCTCCCATTTGAAAGTCTCAGCACCCATTATGCTCATTCATCACACCTCCGTTCCCTCTATGACGCGCATCCTCCGGTTGAACTGATCCTCGAAATCGGTGATCCTGTCCTTGATGTCCGTGAGCCCCTTGCTACCAGCACTCTTGTCGCCAGCGGCAATCGCCCCCTTGAGCGACTCGATGTCCGAAGCCATGACGGTGATGTGATCGATCATGCTCGCATCGTATTCGTACAGCCTGTTCATCTCGTCTTCATGAATGTTGATGTCTGCGACGAGACCAGAGTATCCTGTCTCGGCGTGGGTGACGGCACCCTCGACCTTCTTGAACTGACTGATGAGCCCGCCCGTCATCTCCAGTTCCTTCGAACCGTAGTCCTGTGCAAGGAGTTTCCTACAGTCCTCGAGCCCCCTCCGCTGCCGTCCCAGGCTCTGGGCCAGCTGCGCACGGAGCATCCTGTCCGCATCCCTGAGGTCCTCCCTTCTCCTGTATCCTCTAAAGCCAGGAACGAAGTTCTGGATCTTCTTCAGGATGCCTCTTTCTTCCTCAACTCTCTTCCTAATGTCTGGCATGTAGTGAATCTCCTCACTTTTGCGATAATAACGTGCGTCCAGGTTTAAATATATCGTTAGAGAGCCAGCCTGCACATTGTTGACACGGAGAAAGCGCGTTTCCGCGTAGTATCCCCACTTTGAAATCGTCCAGTTCAGCCCTCGAAAGCCTGCGGGCCCTCGTACAGATTGAAAAAGAAATCGAAGGAGTCCCGCAAATAGCAGCGGCCGCCTTTTCCTTCCCACACAACGACCGGACATCCCTTCGCAAGCAGCTCTTCCTTGGCGGCATCTAGATCGGGTACCAGGAACTCAAGAATCGGGCCCATTCGCGCGCCCTCATCGATAAAAAGACGATTGCTTCCAGCCATCAGCTCCGCGCTGCCTTCCCCCGCCTCGACCGGGTCAAGACCGAGCACGTCCCTGTAGAAGTTGACTGCTGGTTCGAATCGGGGCGTTTGCAGGCAGATACAACGACTGAATTTGAACGGCATGTTCGATGTCCAGCAGAGTGTAGGCGGCGAGTCTTTAAGTATCTTGTTCCATTTCAAAACGTCATGAGTCGTGTCGGCGCCTTGGGCCAGTGGACCTACTACGCTTTCTGGTTCTTCAAGACGAAGGTCGGAGCCAGGGACTCGCTGGTCAACACGATGATCATAAACTACGAATGCAACCTGAGATGCAAGCACTGTAGCATCGTGGCCCACGCCGATAACCTCCCCGGCCC
>Ga0315282_10002222_pt1 | contig 36030 bp, 39 predicted proteins | sample YL17G07_20_MG_FD_203693 | JGI IMG/M metagenome (GOLD analysis project Ga0315282, IMG submission 203693) | Sediment microbial communities from Yellowstone Lake, YNP, Wyoming, USA - YL17G07_20 | ecosystem: Environmental > Aquatic > Freshwater > Lake > Sediment | place: USA: Wyoming | collected...
GGACTGGCCGCTCGCCTGGAAGAGCATCGCGGCGTGGACGCGGTCGAGAGTGGTCGGCTGGCGTCGGCGGTCAGGCTCAGGTTCGCCTGCACGGCCTCTGCGACGAGCGGCGCGACCGCGGATCGTCGGCACGGCAGCCGCCTCCTCCTCGGGGAACAGCCCGAGCTGCAGGCTCCTGACGCGACCGGATTCAAAGGCCTCGGCGACAGCGGCCGCCCCCTCCTCGCCGAAGAGCTGGTGGGCGCGGTCGGCAACCGGGATCAGCCTCACTACGCCCTTCTCGATCTCGATGATGCGGCCTTCCCATTCCTCGAGGTGCATGCCCAGGGGCTGAGCGAAGCGGCGGGCCACATCGTAGATCAGGGCATACCCCTTACCGCGGAGACGCGGAGATGCAGACGACTCCTCCGACTCGTCGTCTTCCTCAGGCTCATCATCGTCCTCTCCGCGCCTTGGCGTCTCTGCGGTTCGGCCATTCTCGCCGTTGGTTGCCTGGAGGGTCCACAGGAAGAGGGCAGTCAGGCGGGCGTCGTCCTCCAGCGCGGCGGCTGCGGCGCCGTTCTGCGCGGAGGCCTCGGCCACGCCGAGCACTTGGCGGAGTGCGGCGCGGCCGACCGCTTCCCACACGTAGGACAAGAATCCGCGCTGCGCCGCAGGCGACTTGCCGGCAGGATTCGGCGCCAGCCCGACCTCTTCTCCCTCGGCGGTCTCTACCTTCGGGTACCGGCTGAACAGCTCCATCGCCGGGCCGATACAGGAGAACACCAGGTCAGCGCCGCGAATGCCCTCGCCGGACAGCCGCTCCATCCACTCGGCAACGCGTCTGGGCAGCTCTCGCAGGATGTTCTCCCAGCCGCCAACGGGTGCGTCGTCGGGGCGTGGGCGGCAGATGAGGTGGACGCTAGCCGCGAGAGCGGCCGTGTTCCGCGCGACGACGCGTGTTGCCATCTCCGTGGTAACCGGCCATGATGCGGTGATGACCCATCCCGCGCCCAACATCCCGGATAGCAGGGCCTCCCAGCCCTCTGTGGTCTTATGCGCAAACACGACGCACGCAGCGCCGTCCTCGCGCAGCACTCGTCGCCCTTCGCAGAACGCGCGGGACACCTCTCGCTCGAAGAAGCTGCGGTCTTTGACGCCGCCGTCAGCACTCCGTGCCGGGTCCACGATGATCTCACATCTCTTGGGTGTCAGAGCAGTCTCGGACTCACGAGGATCGGGCAGAAGGGGGTGCCTGGGCAGCGTGCGCCGGAGCCAGACGAAGAAGAAATCAGATAAGTCCGCATAGGCCACGTTATCGTAGTAAGGAGGGTCCGTGAACCAGACGGCACAACTGTCGTTCGGCAGTGGCGATGCACATGCGTCCGATGGTTGCACTTGCCCGGCATTGAGCCCTGCTCCTGCGAGTGTTTCCGCGACTCGAGCAACCCAGTCAATAGCGCCGTCATACGAGCCCGAGCCATCGGCGAACGGGGCCGATTCGTAGAAGTCCCATATCATCGGCAGCGCCTGTCGTGCGAAAACGTTGCGGACTACGTCGCGTCCAGTGTGGAGGGAACAAAGCGCGTTTCCGTAGTCGGCACACCGGTCTACTACCAACCCCAACAGGTCCCTGGTCGTCCCCTCGTTTTCGGTCGCGTCCCTCAGGCTATGCACCTTGTGCGCCAGCGTTACCAGCGCCAACTTCTGCCGCGCCGAGAAGAGGTCGCCGAAGACCTCCATTCCGTACAAGAGCACGCGAAATCCGGAACTGCCGCGAACTCGCTCTGCGGGCAGTGGCTCCTCGGGTATCGCCCCTTTTGGCAGCTTCCGCGCGGCTCGTTGCGCAGCGAAGACGGCTTTGTAGTCTCGCTCTGTGGGAAGGCGGTAGCGCCGCCCAGCAGCATTGTTATTGACGGTCACAACGACCAGCAGCGATGCCCCGCCGGCGCGCCTTCCGTCTCTGTCGGAGATCGCATCGGCCCCGCCGCGCTGGCCGGCCAGTTGTGCCCGCACCCGGGGCGCGGGGAGTACAGTGTTGCAGCAAGGACAGGTGGCATTCGCCCGCGCGACGGTCGCACGCGGCACTTCAGATTCCGACTTCGGCTCGAAGATCTCGAACTCGACCCGCGGCGGCCTTCCCTTGGGCCGTTTCACTGTGTAGCGCAACGCGCGCCTGCGGCTTTGCTTCTTGCAGAGCCAGAACGAGCGGGCGAGCGGGATCTCCGCGCCGCAGTTCGGCGACTCGCACCGGACTGTGCGCGCCCAAAGGTACGCGATGGGCCTTGCCCCATCTGCATCTGCCGGGTAGTACTGGGCGAGCTCCTTCTCGGCCTTCGCCTTGATCTCAGCGCCCACGCGTCGCAACCCCTCGGCAAGCTTGGCGCCGTGGCGAGGGATGTCCTCCAGCAGCACTTTGAGGATGAGGCATGCGACAGGATTGAGATCGCTCGCGAATGCATCGCAGCCGACCCGCAGGGCCTCCAGTGGAATCGAACCACCTCCGGCGAAGGGGTCAACCACAAGCGGCGGCTCCTCACCATGGGCCGCCTTGACGAGCGCGCGTGATGCTTGCAGGTAGGCCTCGGTGGTGGAGTGGTCCCAGTTGGCGAAGTCGGCGATGAAGGTCAGCAGGGCCTTCCGCAATGCCTCGTCGCTTCTCATCGCCCCAACGTTCGGGAGTCCCTTAAGCGCCGCTCTTGCCTTCGCTCTGAACTCCGCCGGGCAGTGCGGGTCGCAGGGATCGGGCAACAGCAACCCGAGCAGCACCGCTCGACAGGCCGCCAGCGGCCGCCTCGCCCACCACAAGTGCAGTGTCGAAGGGTGACCATGCCGAATGGACTTCTCCCGCGCCGAGTGCCGGCTCACCGCCGCAATCGGGAAGTCCACCTCGGCGAGGCGTTTGCAGTCACGGGGGATCATCTACGTCGCTGCCTTCTTTGCTGAGCGAGTCTTCCTTCTGGCTTTCTGCCCGAAAACCGGCTGGGGCGTGCCCAGCAGACTCAGCACAGGATCGTTCTGAACTCTTCCTGCCTTCCCCAACACCAAGAGCATGCAGTTCCGCTTCGCGCGAGTAACCGCGTTATACAGCAGCCTCCTCTGCTGTTCTTTGTCAGGAGGTAACTTGTATGTCCATAGGATGAAGACGTTGTCGAATTCGCGGTTCTTGGCCCCATGGACCGTTGTGAGTATCCTTGGCGGAAAATGAGAGCAGTATGCTCGTCTCTCATGGATCACCACATCAATGTGACGAGCCACTACGTCACGCGGGATAGCCTGCAGACCCCTAAGTCGGGCAAACCGTTGCGTGCGGCTCACTACGTGGCTGCAGACAGAATCGAGCTCCGTCGTCGGACAGACCCAATGTGAATCGGGCGCGCCGTTAGCATCGGCCAGTCCCAGATCCGACCCAATCTGCTCCTGTTCCTTCTCAGTGGAGCGCTCCTCATGCCATCGGATAGGAAGACAGGATCTTCTTTGGAGCTGATTGGCACAGGAGTCGAGAATCTCGTAGACAAACGGATCATGGCTTGGGCATATCAGCGCAGTAGTTCCAGTCCAAGGCGCTGAGCCGAAGACGAGTGATTCAACGATCTTCCAAGCGGCCGGACCCTTAGCTGGGCAGTAGAACACCGGGATCGTCCGCCCGTCTGCAGCCGCGTTGTTCCGCAGGCAACTTGCCGCATCCAGAATCCCCTGCACAGAGGTCCTATGGCAGGTAGTCAGTTCCGTGATTTCCGCGTGCCCGCCGTCCGTCACGGATGTGACCCATTCGACTGCAGGGCAGCCTGTGACTCCTGCATCCAGCAGCTGAAAGTCGTCGGCGGCCAGCAGAACCGTTGAGGCTTCGGAGAGCGCCCTTACGAAGTCAAGCAGGGGCCCGTGACAGTCCTGGAATTCGTCGATGATGATCAGCGGATAGGTCTCAGCAATCACCCGTCTGACCATAGGGCTGCACAGCAGACCTGTTGCTGCCATGACAACTCTGGCGAAATCGGCCTCGGTTCCGAAGATCGTAGTGGCAAAATCCACATTGCCCTGTACGGCCTGTATAGGCTTCGCGTATCCCAGCGCGGTTCGCCAGCGATTGAGGATTGACAGCGCGAAGCCATCGATGGTGGCAACCGAGCATCGAATTGATGGGCAGGATTCGCGCAACTGCAATTCCACTCTCCGCCTTGCCCCGTGCATCCGGGTGATCGCAAGCGTGCTCCGATGCTCTGTCGTGATGAGGGCAGGAGCGCATTCCCTCGCCCTGTCCATCAACCAAGTGGTCTTGCCTGTCCCTGCTTGGCCTATCACGAGCGAGAGCCGTCCCATGATCAAGCTCTCCGAATGTGAGCGGCGGTGAAGACGGAGGTTCCGTTGACCCTGATCCCTGTCTGCCACGCTGTGTTCTTCAGCTCGCTCCCGAACGCGATCGCGGCAAGGTCATGGAAGAACTCGCACGCTCGCTTGCAGCACTCGTCTGAGCCCAGCGATTCCCACACAAGCTTCTCGCGAAGCTCACGGTCCGTCTTGCTGTCAATGAGTGCATCCTGGAGAGCCTTCAGTGTGGGACTGCCCTCAAGCCCTGCCAATAGTCCAGCCAACGCTTCGCCCGGCGCGGTAAGGGCAGGCTCGAGTATCCATGCCGACAGGCACTCAACAGCTGCGTCGGCACCGTAGCGGACGGCCTTCACCGGAGCTGGACTCATAGAAGTCAGGCTGGCCAGGTAACCGGCGCCCACGCTGTCCCCGTCAACGATGGGGATCGCGTCCGGCCTGAACCTGGAGATCTCCTGGAAGGTTTCCGCAATCGCCCCATCGCTGGTCGGGACCACCGTGACTGGCCTCAATGTGTACCCGTCGGCGGCGCCGGGGAACGCTTGGGCGAGACGCTGCCACAGATGGAGCCACTCGTAATCGTGCATCCCCTCTGGGACGAAAATGATTCCCCCCATGAGTGCCTCATAGAAGGCCCCTCGATGAACCAAGTAGAGCTTTCTCACACTGTTGGTGGGAATGTCCTTCACAGGTTCGGTCCTGAGACGTGTCGCAGTCATCTGCCCGTCGGTATTCTGAAGGAAGACGACCTCGTTGGGCTGGTAGCCCGCTGCGACATTGGGCGACTGCGTGGTCACAACCGACTGAACGCTCGCAGACCTTATCCGGTGGACCAAACGTTGGTGCAGCGACGGATGCAGGTGGAGCTCAGGCTCTTCTGCCGCCAGGATGAAGTTCCGTCCCGCAGTTCTCCGCTTCTCGGCAAAGGCAAGCAACAGGAGAAACGCCTGCAGGGAGATCATCCCTGCGCCCTGTCGAGCGACAGGGATGAGGGAACCATCGGGATTCTCCATGTGCGCCACAAGGCTCTGCAAGACCGACAAAGCGTCAAGAGAGGTCGGCCTGTAGACCATCTTGCTCGACTGCCCTATGAGAAGGAACGACTGCAGTTCATCTGTCGCCGCTTTGAGGATACTCGACAGAGGGGCGGATTCCTCAACCTTCACGACTCCAGTGCGCAGTTGCGTCTTAAGCTCCTCTATCGCCTTCCCGGGGAGAGCATCGTATTCTCGTATGACTTTGAGAAGCGATGAGGAGCTGAACGACAGAAGTCTATCCCACTCACGATTACTCGGCAGAAGAAAGAGGCCGACATCTCGGAGAAGGCGCGTGGGGACAGGATCGTGGCCGTCGGTGAATGGGTCGGACTCGCCGTGGTAGAAATACCTGATCGTTTCAAACTCGCACGTCTCATCGTCATACCGCCCCGCCATCGCGACCTGGGCGGCCAGTAGCGCTCCTGCGGGCGGGTCCGCTTGCGTAGACAAGGTGCAGTTCTGCTCATCCCACCATACCGGCCGAGCAGCGTGCTCCCCGATGAACCAGTCAGGCACAGCGACAGGGTCATTGCTGGGAAACTCAGTAAGCGTGGCAATGATGTAGAACCGACTGTCCGGCTTTGGTGCGCCACCATGGAAATCCCAGTCTGAGATCGGCCGAACCATTCTTTCCCGAGCAAACAGCAAAGGCAGGGCATCAACAACCGCAGACTTGCCAGCGTTGTTCGCGCCCAACAGAACAGCGTGTCTCGGCAGGACTACCGTTCCTTCACGAATCCCGCGGAAACCCCGAAACTGAATCTGGCAGATGCGCATTGCAGGATCACCCCTGTTCCGGCGTTTCTCCGTAAGGCACCTCATCTTCCCCAACGCTGAACGGCTTCGTGATGGCATCCACTTCCAGCCAGTAGTGGGCCACCTTGATCACCTCGTGCCAGGCGATGCGTGCAGGGTCACTGACCGGCTCCTGGACGGTAGGATTGCTGGCACAATCGGTCACGATATAGAGCCAGTAGCAGTCGCGCCGGTCTTCCGCCACTCGCTTCTCGTTCGGCGTGAGGATGACCCGGCCCCGAGAGCCGGCCAGGCCCTTCACCTCGATCAAGCGAAGCTCGCCAGTGGCTGTGTCGAGGCTGGTGAGGTCATAGCCCAAGTTCTTCTCGTGGACGTCCGCGACAGCCCGACCGGCAGCCTGTTCGTACTCGATAGCAACCCGCATCGCGGTCGCCTCGGTCTCGGGGTCAGGCCGCATGCCCCGGATGTCGGGCCGGTCTCGCTCCGGGTGTGGCAGGACAAGGGCCGTGGCGATGCGCTCGACGGCCTGGAGCGTGAGATGCCGCTGGCGGCGCAGCTCCTCCCGCCGGCGCTCCCGGCGAGAGATCAGCTCATCCTGCCGCTGCTCCGCGAGCGCCAGACTCCCGGCAGCTCCCTCGACCCCTCGATCCCGATCCTCGGAGAACCGGCGAATCCGCTCATCCTCTTTGGCAATCAGCTCGGTGAGCGATACGTCAATGTGGTGCTCGATGCGCTCAAGCTCGGCAGTGCGTTCAGCCCTGATCTCGTCGAGGAACGGTGCCAGCGCGTGCCGGTGAAGGAAGTCAGTCGCCTCCGCCAGATCCGTAACAGCGGGAACTGGGTTCGGGTGCTGCCCTGGCTGCATGTTGCCGAGCGCGGTTGGTTCACACAGGCGGGGCGTGTCGTTCTCCCGAAGCTCGATAGCGAAGAGCCGCTCGTGGACCGTGTGGTCCATGCCGTCCACCACCCGAGCCCGGTAGAAGTCAATGCGCGCGGCGACGGAATGGTGCAAGGAGTAGAAGCAGGCCCCATCCTGGAACGCCGACTGCGACTGCTCCAGGACGCTTCTCCGCACCGCCTCGAACAGCGGATGGCCTGGAGTCACCCACTCGAGGTTGTGGGCCTCGGCAACCGCCCGGTCAGTGGAGAGGCGGGGGTACTTCTGCGCCAGCGCAGGAAGCCGCCAGTCAGGTTCCCGTTCGATGCGCCGCAGTTGGTGGGGGATGCGGCCTGGGTCGAATGTGTGGGTCAGCGCGGGAACCGGTTTCACACTCAGATCCGTGAAAGCGGCCGTCTCGACGAGGAACCGCGCGATGGTCTCAGGGACGATGCGGCGTTCCTGTGCCTTCGCCCGCCGCTCGACGAGCATCGCCAGGTTCAGACTCTTGGTGGCGAGACCCTCCAGTGCGTTCTGGCAGATCGCCCTGAAGCGGTCCGCGTCAACGTCCTGGAGGATTCGCGTCTCCAGGTCGGCCTCACCGAGCTTGCCCGCGTAGTAATCGCGCAGGATACGCTCGATGTGAGCGGCCGGGAGGATCTCCCCCACGACGTTGAACACGGCGTCGTCGTCGAGGGCGTCGCGAATCTCCTGGAGCTTCTCCAGCAAGCGTTCCAGGACCCTACCCTCGACTGTGTTGGCGGCGACGAAGTTGAAGATCAGGCAGTCCTTGGTCTGACCGTAACGGTGAATGCGGCCCATGCGCTGCTCGAGGCGGTTGGGGTTCCAGGGAATGTCGTAGTTCACCATGATGTGGCAGCACTGGAGGTTGATGCCCTCACCCGCTGCCTCAGTAGCCACGAGAACCTGAATCCCGCCCTCTCGGAACTGCTGCTCGGTGTGGAGACGCGTTCCGGGGTCGTCACGCGAGCCGGGCCTCATGCCACCATGGATGTAGCCGACGCGGAAGCCCCATTCCCTCAGCCGCCCAACGAGGTGATCCAGAGTATCCTTGAACTCGGTGAAGACCAGCAATCTCTCCTCGGGGTTGTCGAAGAACCCCTCATCCTGCAGCAACTGCCGCAAGCGCGAGAGCTTGGCCTCGGCGCCCGTCTCGACCAGCTCGGCTGCGCGCTGGGCGAACGTGTTCAGCCGGCCGATCTCCTCACGGACCTGGTCGGCACTCTCCGCCAAGGTGACGGCGTCCAGAATCGCCTCGAGACGCTCGCGCTCGGCCTCGTCCATCTCCTCCAGGTCCTCTAGGTCCGGCAGCTCTGGCGGCGCTTCCCGGGCGAGAGCCCTGGCACGGGTCAGGCCGTCCCGGAGGCGCTTCGCACGGCGTTCGAGTGACCGCTGGAGCGAGGCCGCGCTCGAAGCCAGACGCCGCTGGTAGAGGCCCATCAGGAACCCGACGGCCATGGCGCGAGGGTCCTCAGCGCGAGCCGCCGCCAACTGGCTCTGTGCCTTGATATAGCGGGTCACGTCGCGGTAGAGCTCGAACTCGGGGCCGTCTATGCTGAAGCGAACTGTGTGAGGGATACGTTTCGTGAAGATACGGCGCGCCACCCAGGTGCCGTCCTCTTGTCGCTCGGGGAACAGCACCATCGCTTCTTTGGTGCGCCGAAGGTAGAAGGGCGCTCGACGTCTCTCCATCGCCTCCCGGATGGATCGCACGTCTGCGTACGCGTCCACGTCGAGGAGCTGAAGGAAGAGGGTGAAGTTGTCCGGATCACCTTTGTGCGGAGTCGCCGTGAGCAGGAGCAGGTGGTCGGTGGTGTCTCGCAGCAGCTCGCCCAGTCGGTAGCGGAGGCTCTTCCGGTCGGCGGAGGCGGCCGACATACGGTGGGCCTCGTCCACGATCACCATGTCCCAGTGAGCTTGCCGCAGTCCCGGCAGTATGTCATCACGCTTCGCGAGGTCGAGAGACGTCAGAATCTGGGGTTGGTCGAGCCACTGGTTCACGCCGTACTGCTCTCGGAGATCGGCGCCGCGCAGCACCACGAAACGCTCGTCGAACTTGTCGAGCAGCTCGCGCTGCCACTGGAAGGTGAGGTTCGCGGGGCACGCGATCAACGTTCGCTCGACGAGTCCACGGAGCTTGAGCTCGCGCAGAAGCAGCCCCGCCATGACTGTCTTTCCAGCGCCGGCATCGTCCGCAAGCAGGAAGCGCACCTGGGGCAGCCTCAAGAGGTAGTCATAGACCGCCTCGAGCTGGTGCGGCAGAGGGTCGACGCGAGAGATGGACAGGCCGAAGAAGGGGTCGAACTCGTAAGCTATGCCAAGCGAGTAAGCCTGCAAGCCGAGGCGCAGTAACGACGGGTCGCCAGCGAACGTGGCCGCGTTGGTCTGAATCGTGATGGAGTCGAAGTCGCGCGTAGTGAGGGTGACCCTGCGGAAGCGCTCCGATCTGAGGCCAACGAGGCCGACGACCCATGTGCCCGGGCTTGTCGAGTTGACAGTCTCAACTCGCACCGGCTCGCCGAACTGCGGTCCATTGAGAATCTGACCCGGATGAACCATCGGGCTGTATCAGTCCCCTCTGCTGGCTGTCTGCCTGCAGTGCCCTTCCCAATGTGCCAGCCATCAGTTCATCCCTGCGAGCGTAGCAGATGATCGGCGCTCAGTGTCAACCGGCCCGCAGCGACGCCTCCGTAGTTTCGCTCTGGGATGCCTTTCGACCTGCCCTGGAGAAGCAGCCTACTCCCCGGATAGGGCCAACTCCAGGTCGCTGGACTCAGTCCATCGGGGGCGGGCGATGGGCTCGAAGCCGGTCAGGGTCTACGCCTCCGACCCGCCCGTCTGCTCTCTCCACCGCGCCAGGCAGGTTCCCGGCTCGTAGCCGCCCTGCACCTCGCCCTCGTAGGCGAGCACCATGTCGCCGAGGAGCTTGGCCAGGCTCATGCCGGTTGTCTCGGCGAGTTGGCGCATCTTTGCGGCCAGGGGGCCGCGGACGGCCACAGTGACCATGTCGGGGTGCGTACGTTGCCGCGAACGGCGCGCCACGTGGCGCTGTGTGCGGCTTTCGGCCCTGGCTTGGGGCTGTGCCTCGGCTGCCTGGGCTTCGCGGCGTTGTCGGCGCGTTTGGGCGCCCCGTTGGGCGGCTTCACGGCGGCGCTCCTGCTGCTCGGTCAGGCGGGCGGCCGCCCGTTCTGCTACGGGGTCTCGTCGGCTTCGTCTTGGCATCGTTCTCTCTCCTGCTCCCAGTCTCGTTTGGCCTCTCTGAGCACGTCCTCGACCTTCTGTGTTACGTCCGGTGGAGGCGGCCCCAGGACGGCACAAATCACGTCGAAGATGACCCGGTGAACGCGCTCCCAGATCCGCTCAGATCGGTCACGGCGTTCTTGTGTCATCGCTTGGCCACCTCTACCCGTCGTGTCTCGATCACCACTTGCCCATCGCTGATCTCCATCCGGTAGATGATGCTCGGTCGCGCCGCGGCGAACCGCGCGTGAAGGCCGACTGCCGCCAACGCTTCCCGCGCGATCTCCTCCGTCGAGGCCCACCAGACGCCAGGCAGCCCGTCGGTGCGAAACGCGACCAGAGGCATCTCGCCATTGGTCCACGCGAGGAGCCGACGCGTGCGGTGGTTCAGCCCGAGTACCGACTGGGTGCCTCCCATACCCAGGCACCGCGTCGGTCCCTCCTGCTCGCCGTAGCGCGCCAGCGCCCGGGCCAGCACTTCCGAATCGCACTCCGAGGTCAAGCGCAGGCCGTGGCGGGCGGCGATGGCCCGGTGGTCATAGATGTGTCCGTTGGCCACAAGCGCCCAGTCGCCGGCGAGATGCGGGTGGTTGTTGCTATTCACCGCCGGCGCGCCCGAGGTCGCGTGGCGGGTGTGCCCTATCGCCATCACGATGCACCGGCGTCGCAGCGCCTGGAACTTCGGCCCCTCGAAGAGCGCTCTCGCCGGCCCGGGCCGCCGCTGCCACAGCAGCTCTCCGCGGCTGGTGAGCGCCGCCCATCCCGCCGCGTCCTTGCCCCGCACCTCATGCGCGGCCGCCATCTCCACCAGGAGTCGGTGGGCGACACGCCAGTCGCGGCCGGCAGCGCTGACCCAGCCGAACACGCCGCACATCTCAGCGCGCCTCCTGGCGATCATACTTGCGCGCTAGGCGGCGAAGCTCTCTCATCACCGGCTTCAGGTCTTCGAGGTCGGCGATCCACCCCGCCATCTCCACCTCCGGCTGCCCCACCTGCCGCCGCCCCTTCGTCCAGCCCGTCAGGTAGAAGAACCTGTTGAGCTCCCGCAGGCCCTTGCCCCTGACCTGGTAGGTGCGCTCGCTCGCCACCGCCTCCCAGTCCATCCGGGTCGTCTCGGTAGCCCGCTCGGCGAGGGCAAGGCAGGTACAGATGTGGCCCACCATCTTCGTCCACTCGATTGTTCCGGCGAAGGCCCGCCACTCGACGGTGGCCTTCTGGCTCAGGATGTTGGTGAGGTTCAAGGTGTGGTAGCGGTCGAGGCCATACACGACATCTCGCAGCGCCTCGCGCTTGCGGCGGTCCGGCGCCTTGCGCATCTTGTCTGCGGCCTGCTGCTGGCGCTTGACTGAGCGAGCGTAAGTCCCGTTCTCTCGGCGGTGCGTTCCGGTGCTAGCGTAGAGCGCGGTCTCGTGCATGGAGGTCTGGTACATCAGTCGCGCGACCCAGTCGGCGATGTCCGCAGGGCTGTCGCCTACGACGCTTGCCAGGCCTGCGTGAACATGGAATCCGCAGCTTGGATTCACGGCGGCGCCCAGTTCCCTGAGCAGCTTCGCCACTTGCTTGACCTGCTCGATACCGGCGCGGCCCTGCAGTATCGGGCTGACGATCTCGACGGGGACGTAGTCGCGGCGGCTGGTGCGCAGGCTGCCGTCTCGCTCCGCGGTCCAGCCCTGGGGGAAGGGGGAGGGAAGCGGGTATCCGTGATGGTAGGAGCCGATCCTGATACCCAGCTCATTGATCGCCCGCTCGGGGAGCAGCAGCTCCAGCTCCACTCCGAAGGTGTAAGCGTCGGCTTTGTTGCTCGCCGTCTGCGTTTGGCCCATCTCGCCCGTTTTCCCCTATGCACACATCTGTTTGCGTCACTCACATTGTGCCTCCAAAACGGCGAAAGTCAAGAAGAATGTGAGTCGCCGGAGGGGGGCTTGTGGCGGGCCGTGGGCGCTCACGTGCGGGCATCGGCAAGCCCTACCTTGCCGGGCACCACGTTGACTGCGCAGCCACCGGATCGTACTATCGCGCACTGGTAGTGTCGCCGGCCGAACTCGGGCTGGAGGAACAGGGGAAAGCCATGCGCGAACTCGTCGACGAGGTTTACCTGCCATTCACCACCGAGCAACTGCGCGGGCACTTCCTGCAGGGGGCCGACGAGCACATCGGCTACTACGTGGGCAGCGCCCGTCGGTACCACTCTTTCCTGAAGGACCGACGGACTCGGAGCGGCATTCCGTTCTCTGAGGCCGCAGGTCCGTGCCAGATCGAGAAAGATGAGCGCTTCTGGACAGCGGCCACTCTCCTCACGTTGTTTCACCACGCTGACTCGCGCGGGTGTCTCGTCACGCTCCTTGCTGGGGCTTTCGGTCCGGCGCCGCCTGTTGCCGGCCTCGGCACCTGGGAGGCATGTCTGGCTGGCAGCAGTCTGCACCTATCTCTGGAGACCGTGCTGCCCTCGCCGCCGGCGTACACCGAATGGCTGCGGGCGCACATGGAGGAGCGACAGCTGATCCCTTATGTCAGGTATGCTTGCGGGGGGTCGGTAGCGAAGGCGCTCGAAGGGCCGACGCACCTAGATGCTCTACTGATCAACCCTGCCAACGGCTTCGCGGTCGCCATTGAAGCGAAGGTGCTTTCGGACGTCAGCTGCCAGGTCTCCTACGACATCCGGCGCAACCAGATCGCGCGGAATCTCGATGTGCTGCTCGAGTCGAACGAGGGCATGCCTGAGCCGCTCAGTTGCCGTCGGCCGGACAGAACGCTGCTGATGCTCCTCACCCCGGAGACGTTCCGCCGTCATCCGGAGTCGCGGCTGTACGGCTGGCTCCTGCGCGAGTACCGAGACACACCAGCGGCGTTGGCGCGAGACCTCCCGCACCGACTCCGCGATGACTGGGCCGCTGTGGCAAAGCGACTGGGATGGATGACCTGGGAGGACTGCCACTCGGCGCTGCCCACATGCTGCGGCTGGCTTCGGACTGCTGCCTCTGCCTGAGTTGCCGGAAGCGACGTCCGCGCCCGACGACTCTCAGCACATGGACCCTGACGATGGCGCGTATAGCTCGGCGACCTTGGTGGCGAGGGTGAAGGACGCCCGCACCGGCCCGATTGTCACGCCATAGGCGCGGCCGCGCGCTTCGAGCACGTAACCATTGCCCAGAGAGATCGCGACGTGCCCGATGTGGTGTGGCTTCGTCGGATAGGCGCCCGGTGACTGGACGAACAGCAGCGCGCCTGGTACCTTCACGCCTTCTGCAAATGGGATCGAGCGCGAGCGCTCCCACTGGAGGCCGGCACCGTCGAAGGCCGCGATCGGTGTTACTCCACCGTGCGAGTCAGTCACCTGCTCGACGCCGACCTGCGCCAGCAGATGCTGCACCAGCTCGGAACAGTCCCACGTCTTGAGCGACTGCTCCGGCGGCCCTTCGCTCCCCAGGACATAGGGCTTGCCGACTTCCTTGAGCGCTAGCACTAGCAGATGCGCGGCCTTGGTGGGTTGCCACGATGTCATCGCCTGCTGTCTCCCTTCGACTCGCCGTGCTCGCTCAGGGCGAGCCATTCAGTCGCCGGCACACTTGCTCCAGACCGTCTTTCACCTGGAGCAGTGCCTCGGTCGTATGCCGGGCGTGGTTGGTCACGAACTCGTTGTGCTCCTCGCGCATCTCCCGGCGCTCCTGGCGGCTCGCCTTCAGCTCCTCCACGAAGGCGCGGATGACCGGTACCATCACCGCCAGGATGATGAGGGCCACCAGGCCGGTCGCGCCGTATTTCAGATACTCAGCCATGGCTTGACTCCACCCACCACGAGTTGCGCTACCCCACAGCATCGAGGTAGACGGTGAGATCGCAGTGCTTATCGGCGTCCGTGGCCGACTGCGCCAGCACCCGAACCCAGCGGTCGTAGCGACTGAACCGATAGGGTTTGTGGCCGCCAGGCGCGAGCGTGGGAATGCCGGAAGCGGATAGGTCCTCGGCTTCCCAAGGACCGGCCGCAGTCGGCCCCGTCTGCACCTTGACGTCCGCCAGGCCGCGTTGCTCGGCTCCGGCGGCCACTTCGAAGGTGATCACCCGGTGCGGCCGGGTTTCCAGATCGCGCGGCGGGACCACCTCCACCAGCGATGTGCTCAGATCTGAAACGACAAGCTTCTCATGCCAACTCATGCTCCACCTCCTATGGTCTCACTGCCCCCAGCATCCCGATCGGCTGTCCGGTTTCGGTGTTGATGAGCACGGCGACGGACTGCCCGGTCTGCGCCGACGCGCCGCCGACAGCCGGCACCTCGTACTCCGTAGTCCCGACCCGCACCCGATAGCGCCCCGGCCCCGCCATGCCGGCGACCACCCCGATGGCGGCCGGGTTGTTCTTTCCGGCAAGTTTGCGGATGGCGCGATAAAGCCGTCCGGCGCCCATCACTCGGCCTCCACGATCCGCGCGGCGTAGATGTCATCGCCCTGGCGGAAGGCGCAGAAGCCGTCGCGCGGAGTGGGTGCCTCCATGCTTCCGCCCGCCACGATCCCGCGGGTGGTGTCGGCGACGGGCAGGATCGGGTCCGAGGGACACTCGATGTCCTCATCTTCATTCCCTGGCGGGAGGCCGTAACGGAAGAGGCGGCCCGCGCTCATGTCCGGGTAGCGGCTGGTCGCCCAGCCGACCTCGGGCGCGGAGTCGTCTTCGAAGTTCCGCTGGAACGCCACCTCGGCCCCGTACCAGAAGTCGAGGAGCACCGACTCGGCTTCCCACGCGATGGCGCTGCCGCTGAGCCAGCCCTGCTTCCAGACGAGCCCGCGCGTCTGGTCCTGGTAGGCGACGTGGAGGCGGCCGTCCGGCAGGCCCATGCAGCCGAACTGGAAGCCGTAGGCGTCGAAGCCGGGATCTGCCGCCGACCCCCAGGCGCCGCCGCTCCACACTCGGTAGATGACGTCGTCGTACATCACATCGTCAACCTGCAGGCTGCTCATGCGGAACAACACCGGCGCGCCGTTCACCACGCACAGCCAGGGGCGACGCCAGTTGTTCGGCGGGTTCGAATGCAGCGCGTAGAAGGTCTCGCTCCAGGAGGAGAGGCTATCGGGCGCGTTGCTGCGCCACATGTGCTCCTGCCACTCCGGCGGATCGGTGATATAGGGATAGCTCGACCAACTGGCGATGTGGAAGTAGCCGTCACTCTCCTGGCACATCGCCGCGTCCAGAGGCTGCCCCTCGAAGCTGCAGGGCAGCGGGCCTTCGAGGAGGCCGAAGGTGAGGCCGCCGGTGTCAGGGTCGATGGTCACGCGGCGGGCATAGATGCCGAACGGCTCCCGCCCCACCTCGATGACGCAGTCGCCGACTGCCAGGGTCGCCCCGCACTGCACATCGCAGTGCATCCCCTGGCCGCGGTAGGTCCAGTTGGGCGTGAGGAAGCCATCGGCTTCCTGGCTGAAGTACTGGACTCCGACCTTCACCCAGTAGCGGCCGCTGCTATCGCGGTGCGCCAGGCCGAGCTTCGTGCTCGGTACATCCGCGGCAACCAGTACCTGCTCCCATTGCTTCCCCGCCTCAGGCGCGAATAGCGCGGGGAGCAATAACCGGACGTTCTTGCAGGTTACGAGCGTGCCGTCATCCACGCGCACCCAGGGAGCGAGGTCGCCAACCGCGAGCGTGCGATTGCCCGCGACCAGCACACGCTCGCTTTGTCCGCTCAGCGCCACCTCGCCGGGACGCCTGATCGCCGCCACGCGGGCGAGCGCGGCCTTGTCGGCGCCGCGCAGGATGCGCCGTATCACTCTCGCCAGGCGCGCGGTCATCAAGGCTCCTCCAGAAAGCTGCTCTGCCCGGGGAGTGATGTGCTATAATGCCGAATGGAGGCAACTATGCCGGCAACGTGCTTTGAGCGAATCACCCTTGACCCCGGTGTCATGGGTGGAAAGGCCTGCATTCGAGAGCTGCGGTTCCCGGTCTCACGACTACTGGGACTGCTGGCCGCGGGCGAGACCGAGGAAACGATCCTCGCGGAGTTCCCGTACCTCGAGCCGGAAGATATCAAGGCCGCGCTCGCATACGCCGCCGCGCTTGCCGAGGAAGAGACCATCGAGTTCGACTGATGCGGTTCCTCCTCGACATGCCGGTCTCGCCGCGCCTGACGGCCTGGCTCGAGGAACGCGGGCATGATGCTGTGCACGCGTCCACACGCGGGTTGGAGAGGGCGTCCGACTCCGAACTGGTGGCCGCGGCTGTTAGTGAGCAGCGAATCATCGTCACGGCTGATACAGACTTCCCTCGACTCCTCGCGCTCGCGGGCGCATCCATGCCGGGCGTCATCCTCTTTCGCGGCGGCAACTACAGCTTCTCTGAGATGACTCGTCTGCTGGCGATGGCGCTCGAATCTCTGCCCGAGATCGTGCTCCAACGCTCCATCTGCACCGTGGATCGGAGAGGTATCCGCCATCGCTTCCTGCCGCTCCGGTAGCGTCATTACCCTTCTCCCCAGCACTCGAGCTTGATGTCGTGGCTCCACGCCGCCTGCGCGACGCTGAACTGCGTCCGCACGCGGGTGATCATTGCGATCATGTCCGGCAGGTCGGCCGGCAGGTTGGTGAGGGTGACGCGGTCGCCCTTGCGGTACGGGAGCGGCCGGGGCCAGAACAGCTCGAACTGATACAGCCACTGGCCACTCTCGGAGGCGATGTCCTCGGCGATCTGCTGGCAGGCACCGTCGCTCATCAGATTCGCGTCGGAGTGCTCGCGGGGGATGCCGCCAATGGTGCCGGTGGCGCGGCCGTGATACTGCCTAGTCTCCTCAACCTTGCGCGTCTGTGGCGGCGGCTGCCCGTCCTCCTTCTCGTCCCAGGCGTGGTCGGGAGAGTAGCCCATGTGCAGCGCCGACTGGAGCGTGCCAGGCTGCTCTACCCGCGTGGGGTAGCCCTTCTTCACTTTCAGCTCGCCCTCGACCACGTTCCACTCGGTAGTGGTGGTGCGCACATCGGTGGGGCTGATCTGCTCGAACCGGACCAGGCTCTTCTCCTTGAGCTTGAACTGATAGGAGGCCGAGTCATAGACGCGCTTCGACTCCTCGCGGCGAATGAGCCGCCAGTCGCCGTCGTAGCTCAGCTTGGCGGTGCGCCGCTCGGTCTTTCTGGTCGAGAGGTGCATGTTGGTGGTGATGGTGGTGCGCGATTCCATGAGCACACGGCCGATCCACCGGTCGCCGTCCCAGACCTCCTCGAAGTCCTGGTCCTCGACCTCCTCCTGGGTCTGCACCCAGGTCCCGTCGGGCTTCTGCAGATAGGTCTTCACCACGCGGTGGCCGGAGCCGTCGTCCTCGATCTCGACCGCGCTCTGGCGATCATCCGGCCCCTTCTCGTCGCGGTGATCCTCTGGCACGTAGGTGGTGCGGATCACCTCTGTGCCCCCCAAAACCGTAACCTCGCCGACGGCGGGCTGTCGCTCCCTTGAGATGCTGCGGATCAGGCCCTGGCGGCAGTCGAGCGCGCCCGCGATAGGTCCGTTGCCGCGGCGGCGGACCACCAGGTTGTCGCCGTCCACCCAGGCGTCCGCCCGATAGCGACGGCTCACCTGCAACGGCCCTAGGAGCCTGTTCAGCGCGCTGCTCACCGACTCGTCCGGCCTGACAGTGAACTCCTTGAGCGGATAGTCGGGGGCGTCCCACACCAGGCCCAGGCCGACGCGGGCGGCGAGTTGGTGCGCGATACTGGAGCAGTAAGGGCGGGTTGCCTGGGTCGCGTCCTGCTCAGGGTATGCGGCGAATCGGAAGCCGCCGAGGTCGCGCCCGCGCTCCTCGATCAGCAGCGCCGCCTTGTCCCGGCCGTGCAGCTCGGTCACGATCTGGCGCTCGGAGGTGTTCACCTTCGCGCCGTCGATGCGGAAGACGCCGTAATCGTCGAACCCCAGACCGGCGAGCCCGAGGCGCACCTGCACCAGGTCGCCCTCGTCCAGGGAGCGCCAGGCCTGCACTTTGGGAATGATAGGATCGCTGGGATCGGACTCGACCAGGGTCAGGTCGAACGCGTCGGCAAGCGCGTCCAGGGACGACTCGATGCTGCACTCCATGATGTGTCGAGAGAGGATGGCGATCCGCTGGGCAGTCTCGAGTGCAACGGCTGCATCGGTGATCTCACTCAGCGCCGCCGACAGCCCCGTCCGGGCATCCGCCGCGGTCGCAGAGTCGACTCCCTCGTAGTAGCCGAGGGGGGTCTGGGCCGCGTCCACCCCCGCCCCGAGATCGCTGCCCGCGACCGGGTTGATCTCCAGCACCGCCTGGTCATCGGCCGAGGCATTCGAGTCACTGAGCGCGATCTCGTACCAGAGGGCGGCCAGGTCAACGGCGACGCTTGGCTCCTGGCGCAGATGCTCGACGACTGGCGGCTCGGTCTTCTGGTCGGCGAGCGCCCCGGAATCGGAGGCGGCGAGCTGGTTGTGCACGACCTGCCCAGGCGCATCCGCGGCGGCCCCGCTCTGCTGCTGGGTGTAGAAGGCCTCGACTCCGGGGCGGAAGACCCAGACCCAGGGAGGCCCGCCTGGCCCCTCCGGGATGTAGAAGGCCCGCTCCAGCACATAGTAGCCGGCGCGCTCCTTGTCAGTGACGGCGGAATCGGAGGCCGTCTTCACGCCGATCTCGCCCGCGGACACGCACACATCCGCGCCTGCGCCGCTGTCGCTGCTGGACTTCGCAGTCACGTCGGTGAAGGTCGCCCGGACATACATCCGGCACATGCGGCAGGAGACGGTGCCGGTGGTGCGCTTGATCAAGGGCTCCAGCGCGTTGACCTCGGCCGCCGTCCAGGGCTGCCCGGTGGCCGGGTTGAGGGTCCACTCCCGCTCCACCTCGGTCCAGACGCCGCCGGCCTCCTCGAAGCCAGTGGCGTGCCAGTAGTCGGCGGCGCCCACGCGGACGCCGAGCTGGCCGACAGTGTTGCCGCTACTGGCATACCGGCGCACCCTGGCGACTACCTTGACCGAGCTGATGCTGGCCGAGTCAGGTACGCCGCCGCCGGTCACAAAGCTCTCGATCAGATCGGAGACGCCTGAGTTGATGCTGCGGCTGTAGTCATCGAGAGGCTCGACCCCCGCGCTAAGGTTCGGGGGCAGACACACCGCCTCATAGTGCGGCATGCCGTAGGATGGATTCTGCCATTGCTGGTAGTAGCCCGGCCCCGTGGGGACCAGGTTCATCGGGCTGGACTTGTTCTCGACCCAGAGGATGGGCCGCTCGCTCGCCGTCGCATGGTCGGAGGTGCGGAAGCCAGCGGTGGTCGCCGCGGCCTGGTCCTGGTCCAGCTTCAGCAGCAGGCCGTAGTTGCTGTAGACCCCGTCGAGCCAATCGCGCAGGAGCTGAGTGAGGAGGAACGAGAACCAGCACTGGGCGTTGTCGCGGACGCCAGTGTTGATGTCCTGGGAGTCAATGGTGGCGGCGTCGAAGTCGCCCCCGGGGCTGCCCCAGCCCACCCCGCTCTGGCGGCTGTTCCAGGTGACCTCGGCCTCGACCCAGGAGGCGGTGAGCCGCTTGGCCTGCGCGGTGGCGGGGAAAGTGCCAGTCGGCGCTTGCGCCGGATGCAGCAGCATCTTGGCGAAGGCGACTTGGCCCCCCTGGGTGATGCCCAGCCCGGAGAGGTCCCACTGGATCAGGGAGCGGTAGCGCGCCGCGGTGGTGGCGCGGTTGATGTACATCGAGGCGTACCCGCCGTAGTTCGTGCCGGGCGTCGCCTCCCGTATCTCCGCATCTTTGCCGGCCGCGCCGGGCTGGAGCAGAGTCTCGGAAGCCACTGGGCGGCCTCCGTTAGCTCAGGCTGATCTCGACGGTGAGCTGCCAGCTCCCAGAGGACTTGGTGCCCAGGTTCTCGACCTTGCGGTTGAGGAGCTTGTGGGCGGTAGCGCCATTGTCCACCGCCCATTCCAGCCAGGCGAAGTTGCCCTCGCTGGGGCCGAAGATGGAGCGGAAGGTGATCTTCTTCTCCGACAGCGCGCCGACGATGGGATAGCCGGCCTCCATGCCCTTCCACGCGGTGCTCGCGCCCAGCAGGTCGGTGTCGGTGTCCTGGGCGGCGGTGTTGTCATTGCCCACCCCCAGCCGGGCATTGGCATTGCTGTAGGCGGTCGCCGACTGCCCCGACACCAGCTTCCAGATGGCCTCGATGCCCACCCGGAGCAGGACGTTGCCCTCGCGCACGATCTCTTCGACTGGGGCGTGCTCGGCGTAGAAGCGGCGCAGGCCCTCCTCCTCGCCGAACCGGGCGATGTACTCACTCACATCGCCGTCGAACTTCCGCACTGTGGTGCGGCACTTCCACTTGGCTTGCTCAAGCGTTGCTGTCATCGCTGCTGCCTCCTACTTGTCCGCCTCAGGCGGAGAGAAAGGTGATATCGGCCTCAGGCGCCAGCACCCGCTCGGCCGACGCGGCCGCCAGCGCCTGGTTGATGATGGTCGCGCGCAACTGCACCGAGTCCGACATGAGAGGACGGACCGTCGCCTGCAGCTCCTGGCTGTCCGTCACCCGGTGGGCATAGACCGCCGCCTGCAGCAGTTGGCGGTCCACCACCCGCTGAATGACGTCGACCTGAAGCTCCTGGGAGTTGCTGAGCATCAGGCTCCGGTCTCCTTGAAGCTCACATAACCGCGGCGGGGGTTGCCCACCTGGCTCGTGCCGGCCGGGATGGAGTAGCGCATCCAGCAGGCCGCGAACGCGCCGACGCTCAGGTCGCCGATGGTGATGTCGCTGACCGTCCAGGTGCCGGGCGCGCCGGAGGTGTTGAGGGTGGGCGGGGCCGCGCCCAGGCTCGCGTCGGGGGTCTGATCGAGGTAGGTGGTGGTGGTGTTATCCGGGATCTCCGCCACGAACTTCAGCGCGCCGCCGCCGACCGCGGTGCGGTAGACCCGCCGCTTGGTGACTCCGGCCGGCCCTGTGGGGATGCTGCTGAGCTGGACCTTCTGATTGCCCGAAGTCGTAGTGATGCCGCGCCGCGTCCCCGCAGGCGTCTCGCCGTTGGCGGTGACGAAGGTGATCGCATGCTCGTAGTAGCCGATCTCCAGGGCGATGCCAGTGTGGAGCGCGGCGCTGCACTGCCCGGGCGCAGACACAGGCAGGTCGGGCGCCAGCTGCAGATAGTCACCGCCGTCGTTCGCGCCGACCGCCTCGATCTCGAACTGGCACCCCTCCAGGGTCTCGCCCTCGGTGGAGGCGTTCTTCCACCAGATGCGCCGCGGGGTGGTGGAGCTGCCGTCCTGCACCGACCCCTCGTCGTAGACGCTCTCCGCGGGTGTGACGCCATCGCTTGCGTACCGCGTGACTTGCTTGGCCATCTAACCCACCACCTCCACAACGTCGAAGACCATCTCCACCCGATACGCGTCATGCCCCCGAATGCGCTCAGGATTCAGCGCCCGGAAGAAGACTCGGTATTCATGCCCCTTGTGATCGAGCCACTTCCAGACCTGGGCGGTCACGGCAAACTTGGCCTCGAACGCGTCCAGCGTCGCCTGGCTCATCCAGTCCGTCCGCAGCCTGAGCTGGCGATCCACATCGAGCGCGCCGAAGTCCTGCCAGACCCGGCCGTCGGCGGTGGCGTGCGCGCTCACCCTTCTCTCCGCCGACCCGTCGTCGTAGAGAATCGGGCCCTCGTCGAGGTAGGTCGGATCGGAGCCGTCGATTGCGCTCAGGAAGCACGCTGACACTTGCGCATCGTCCTTGCTGACAGGGCCGGGCCGAGGTATACTGCAAGCGCTATGGAGACGAAGCCCAAGACTGCGCGAAGACGGACGAAGAAGCAGTTCGTTGTGGACGAGAAGGGACGGCGCACCGCCGTGCTCCTGCCCATCGAGGAGTACGACAGGCTAGTTGAGGCAGAGGAAGACCTCGCGGACATCCGGGCGGCCGATGAGGCGAGAGCGGAGGGAGGCGAGGACATTCCATTGGAGGTGGTCGAGGCCCGCCTTCGTGCGCAGGGCAAGCTGCGCTGATGCGCGTAGTCTTCTCGGCCGCCGCCGATCGCGAAGCGGATCGCCTTTCCTCGGAGGTGGCAGAGCGGGTTTTCGCGGCAATCCGCGCTCTTCGTGAGAACCCCCGCCCACCCGGCTGCCGCTTGCTCCGTGACCGTGCTTCCCGGACTTGGCGTGTGCGCGTCGGCGACTGGCGCATTCTCTACGACATCGATGACGCCGCCGGCGTTGTACGCATCCTTCATGTGCTTCACCGCAGCAAAGCCTACTGACGACGTCGCCGGCTCAGCCCCGCGCATACGTGACCTCCCTCTCCAGCATCTCGGCGAGCTGATCGGCGATGCGGCCGATATCGGCGCTGCCTCCCACCCGCTGGCCGTTGAGGTACAGGTTGATGACGCGGCCGCCCCCGCCTGGGCCGGGCAGCGCGCCCGCGAAGGCCGGCTCCAGCTTGATGGTTCCGAGGGCCTTGATGCGGCGTTCGAGGAGATCGAAAACCGACTGCGCCACCTGGGTGATCCGGCCCCCCGTCTCTGAGAGCTGATCGCGCAGCGTCCTCTGCTCTGCCTGGAGCTGCTTGAGCGTCTCCTCGTGCTGCTTGCGGCGCTCGTCGAAGGCGGCCCTCTCCTGGTCGACGATCTCGTTGCGGGCTGACTGCATCTCCTGGAACACCGCGCCCAGGGCCTTGCTCGCGTCCCCTTGGGGCATGACGCCGGCCTGTGCGGTCTCCAGGATGAGCTGGCGCTCCCGCTCCAGCGAGTCCAGCCGTTCCTGCGCGCTGAGTTGCTCTTCCGCTCGCCGCTGCTGCAGCGCGGCCAGCTCCTCCTGCGCGACGCGCGCCGAGGTCTCCTCATCATCCTGGCCGCTGATGCGCGCCAGGTCGCGCTTGTGCTGGAAGGTGAGGTCAATCAGCGACAGCTCGTACTCATGGAGCCGCTGGCGCTGGCTCCGTTCCTCCTGCACCCACTGCTTGCGCTCATCCGCCAGCCGCTTCTCCCCGGCCTCCAGCTCCTGCTGCATGCGCTTGCGCTCGGAGAAGACGGTCTGGGCGAGGCGCATCTCGTCCTGCTCGAAGAGGCGGCTCTGGCCGGCGGCCGCGCGGGCCGCATTCATCTGGCGGATCAGGTCCAGTACCTTGCTCAGTTGGCTCAGGTACTCGGAAGTCGAGAGCTGGTCGGCCTGGCGCATCGTCTCGACCGCGTTGACCCAACTGGTGACGATCCGCCCGGCCGATTCCTCGAAGGCCTTGGCGCGCTCCTCGGCCTCCTCACGCTCCAACTGGATCAGCTTCGCCCGCTTCAGTCGCTCGGCCGCCTCCGCCGCCTTCTCCTTGCCGAGCTTCTGTTCGTTCTGCTGCCGCCACTCCTCGGCCTCGGCGATGATCGCCTTCACCCGCGCCTCGTGTGTCTTGCCCTCCGCCTCCAGCAGTTGGGCCTCCAGCTTGAGCATCTCCGCGTTCGCCTGCTGGCGGGCGGCGACGCGCTCCTGCTCGGCGAGCTCATTGGCGAGGCGCTCATTCACGCCGGCCCTGATGCGCGCCTGGCGCTCCTTCTCAATCTCATTGAGGCGATTCTGGAGCGCGGTCTTGTTGCTCTCATCCAGGCGCCTGCGCACCTCCGCAGTCTGCTCGGCCGCGGCGCGTTGGCGCCGCTCCGCCTGCTCCACCTCTCCCGCGGCCATCCCCACCTGCTCACGCCACATCTTCACCTGGTCGATGGCCTCCAGGCCGAACGACTCCCGCAGGCTGGAGAAGAAGAACTGCGCCTGGCTGGGCCGGAGGTTGTTGAGGGCGTCGGCCGGAAGCGCGGCCCCGACCTTCTCCGCCCGCTGGTATAGGTCCATCAGCTGATCGTTGAGGCGGTTGCTCTCATCGGTGGCCTTCATCACCGCCACGGTGAAGGCGTAGATCGCGGCGATGATCGCCCCGTAACCGAGAGTGGCCGGCGCCGGGGCCTGCAGCGTCGCCCACAATCCCTTCGCGGCCGTGGACACGCTGGCAAAGCTCGGTGCCATCGCGGACACCTGGACCTGGGTCATCGCCAGCGCGCCCAGGGTCTGGCGCATCGCCGATACCAGCCCCAGCATCGCCGGGATGGAGGCCTTGATCTGGGTGTTGTAGACGATGAAGGCGGCAGTCAAGCCGGCCAGAGCCGCCCCAGTGGCCGCGGCCGCCACCGCCAGCGCTCGCAGCATGGGCACCGCTTCGGCGGCGGTCTTCACGGCGGTGCCTATCGACCGCAGCACTCGCACCAGCAAGGTGAGCGCGGGCAGCAGGAGATTGCCCACCTCCTCTCCCGCCTGCCTGGTGGTGACGATGAACTGAGACCACTGCATGCGGAAGGTCTGCTCGGTCTGAGCGAAGGCCTGGTTCACCGAGCCTGCCGAGGCGGACAGCTCCTGCAGCTTCTGGGCGAAGAGCGCGCCACCGTTGGCGGCCAGCGCGGCCACCGCCTTGTAGGCCCTGGCCCCGCCTGCCATCTGGATCATCGCCTGCTCATCATCTCCCGCGGCCTTGGTGATGAACTCGATGGCCCCCGCGAACCCCTTCGCCTGGATCAGCGCCTGCCCGGAGGCATAGCCGGCCGCCTGGAGCGCCGTCTTCAGCTGCGCGCTGGGGTTGGTGAGCCGGACCATGACCATGTTCAGCCCCATCAGGCTGTTCTCGGCGTCATAGCCCACCGTGGTCATGGTGGCGAGCGCTGCCGCCAGCTGGTCGTAGCCCACCCCGAGCTGGGAGGCGATGGGGACCACCCCCTTGATCGCGGACATCAGTTCCTGGAAGGTCATGCGCCCCTTGAGGCTGGCCTGATAGAGGATGTCGGTGACCTTGCCCGACTCGGAGGCGTTGAGGTTGTAGGCGCGCAGCACCGAGACCAGGGAGTCGGCGACCGTCGCCATCTCCGCCCCTCCCGCCACCGCCGCCCTGGTGGCCGATTCCAGCACCCGCATGCCATCGGCCCCGGTGACGCCGGCCTTGGCGATGTTGGCGAGGGCCTGGGAGAGGACTTCATCCTCGATCCCCGTGGCACGGGCGAGCGCGTGGAGCTGCTCGGCGACGGCCTCCAGATCGGCCTCGCTCAGCTTGAGCACCTTGTTCATGCCGCTGAGGGCCGACTCCATCTCCGAGGCCATCTTCACCGCCACGGTCGCCCCGCCGGCCGCGGCGGCAGCCAGGCCGCCCAGCACGGTTGCGGCGCGCCCGGCCTGGTCGGCATACTGCTCCAGTAGCGAGTTGGCCTTGACCAGCCCCTCGCGGAAGTTGGTCATGTCGAGGCGAAGCTGGGCTACGATTGCGCCGACCGTCATCGTCCTCTCCGGTCAGTGAGCCCCAATGACTCGATCAACTGCTCTGCGTCTATCGGCTTCTCGACCCCCGCTTCTCTGCGCAGCCTGCGCACCGCGGACCGCAGCGCACCGAAGGCCTTCTTGCCTCCCTGCGCCGCACCGGCTGCAATGTATGAGATCTCCATCTCCTCCGCCATCCGCAACGCACGACGGCGCCGGATGCAGTCCGACCACACCAGCGCCTGCGCGGGTGTCACGTGCCAGAGCACGTACTCGTGCGTCCACCCGTACTCGCTCTGCAAGATATCGAACGCGCCCGCCCAGCCGCGATCTCGGTCTACGAGGTCGCTGTGGCCTTCGCTACCTGGAGGGCGCGCCTCAGGTTTCCCCGGATCACCGGGAGCTGGTTGACCTCCAGCGCGGCGGCCACGATCTCGGTAGCCTGCGCCAGCGTCAGGTGCTCCTTCAGGTAGCTCTCCTCAACGCCGAAGAGTCGCTCCAGGATGCGCCCCAGCCACTCGGCGATGATGGGGAAGAGCGCCTCCAGGTGCTCGTCAAGCCGGGTGAGCTCGATCTCCGGGTGCTCCTTGATGATCCGCTGCGCGATGGCCCCCAGGTCGGCGGCCACTCGCTCGTAGTCGCCGATCACCAGGGGCCGCACCACGATCTCCCGCTCTCCCACCAGGAAGCGGCGCTCCTGGGGCATGATCACGTCATCAGGTGTCGGTCCCGTCATGCCGCGTACTCCTCCACTCGCCCGACCTGATCACCCACCGCGCGACTGGTGTCGGCGAGGATGGTGATGTGCAGGGGCAGGTCCACCTGGTCGTCGCGGTTCCAGGAAAGCGTCCCGGGCGCGACGATGGCGCAGCGGTAGAAGGTGACCGCCCACTTCTTCCCGCTGCCCGCGGGCAGAATCACCATCACCGGCTTCTCGGTGATCGCGGTGTCCCCGCCGAAGGTGAGCCGGCGCCGCCCTGTCCCTTCATCGGTGATCTCCGCGGAGACTCCCCACACGTCTTTGAGGTTCTCGAGAGTGACTTCGGCCAGCGGCACGGTGAGCGAGAAGGTCTCGCCCGTCTTGATGGTGCGCACCGGCAGCAGGGACTCGTTCACCTCGATGTCCGAGGTCTCCACCCCGTGCTCGATCTCCAGCGCGCCGTGGCAGTGACCCATGAACCGCCCGGCGATGTAGAGCGCCTCCGCCGCGCCCTTGATCACCGCGTTGGGGTCATAGGTCCCGGCGATGTAGAAGAACAACGCCTGCGCGATGGAGCCGTCCGGTGTGGAATCCCCGGAGTCCGACACGCCGATGTCGTTGATGCCCGCATCCCAGGAGTCGCCGGCCGCCAGCGCCACGGTCAGCTCCGTCGCCGAGACGTAGGTGACGTTCGCTGCGTCCACCACGTCCCACGTCGCGTCGCCGTGCTTGCGCTTGTAGACCTTGGACTCGTTGGGCGCGTCCTGGAACCCGGTGCCGATGATGGTGATGGTGTCGCCCAGCTTCCCCTGGGCGGGCTTCACGTCCGTGATGGTTGCCACGTCAGTTTCTCCTATGGCCCTCGTTTATGAGGACGCGGTCCTCAGGTCGAGGGCGATGTTGAATGAAGCGAGGTGCGCGGTCGCATTCGCCGCCTGCTCCGTGCCCACATAGGCCGGACTCGCAACCGCCTCGATGGTCAGAGCCCACAGGCCTCCGCCGAGATCGAGGTTCTGCTTGCCGTGCAGCTTGCGGTAGAGGCTATAGGCCTTCCGCAGCGCGGCGTCAGGCGTGGCAGCCCGTGCGAACAGCATGACCGTCGGCCGCTCCCGCTCGGTGTAGCCGTCGGGCGGGTAGCCGCCGGTGGCATGCAGGCTCACGCTGGCCAGCGGGGAGGAGGGGCGATGGAGCTTGAAGAGATCCGTCCCCACCGTTCCCTCGCCCTGAGTCGCCAGGTAGGCTGCTAGCTGGTCAACGAGCAGGCCCATGTTCTGCGTAGCCTCGGCGAAGCAGAATCATCTCAGCGCACCTCGCAGATGGTCGGCCAGGTTGTCCTGGTACCGGTCGGCCTGCTGGGTGAGGTTGTCCTCCAGGTACTTGGCCTTGCCGCCCTTGGGATGGTCGAAGTCCAGGCGCTCGTGCTGCACCAGCGCGTAGGGAGTGTTGAAGCCGACCTCGCCCACGACCGCGTCCCCCAGACCGCCCTCGCGCACCGGCCGGCTCACCATCTCCGGGGCTTCGGGCTGGTCTGCGACCTCCCGAAACCCGCGGCGGGCGACCGCGCGCCCGTTCGCATACACCGCTGCGCTGCCGCTCGCCCGCAGCGTTCCCTCATCCACCGGCGCGTCGCGCATGGAGCGACCAAGCAGGTCCTCGGTGTTCTCGACCATGCCGTCCACCGCGGCCTGCTGGACGCGCTGCCACACCTCGCCCTCGCGGGCGAGCTGCCGGGTGAGTTCCGCGATGCCGCGGAACTCGATCCCGTACTTGCCGCGCCTGATGGTGGTGAGGCGGGCCATGCCCGGATCAGCGCTCGGTGGTGTAGTCAATCAGCCAGAGCGCGAACGGAAGCTCGCCCCGGACCGCCTCCGCTTTGCCCGCGCCGTACCTGGCCTCGACTCGCTCCAACCATGCCCCCACCTCAGGCTGAGCCAGCACTGTCGCGGCCGCCTCGGTGTAGTCATCCACCGAAGTCTCCGGGGCCTTCGCCTTCACCGCCTTGAGGCCAGAGAACAGCTCGCCCAGGGCGAGCGCCCAACCGAACAGCTTGAAGAACCACAGGGGCATCGTCGTTCCTTTCTTGCCCGCCTCAGGCGGGCCGGGCTACAGGTAAGCCCGCTTCACAGCCGCCTCGCCTCCCAGTCCGCGAGAGACGGAAACGGCTATCACAGTCAGGTAAACCGAGCCGTCCGAGGAGAGCTGATCTCCAACCGCGATCTCCTCGTCCAGCGCTAGCGTCACAGTCACTTCCGAGATCACCTGCTCGCCTTCGGCGTTGCGCACCAGGCGGCGCTTCTCCAGCCAACGGCCCTTGATCTGAGACGGCACACCGAAAGTCGGCTGCCCATAGCCGTCCTTGCCGGTGAGCGCCCTACGCCACAAGTCCTGAGCCAGGTAGCTCTCGATCACGGTCGGGATCCCGGAGACCACTCGCCAGTCGCAGCGTCGGAGGTCGCGATCACTCCTGCCTTGCTGATGTAGCCGGCGAGCAGATTTCGCGCCTCCGCGCTCAGCAGCACCTGCCGGTCAGTGCCGGACTCGTAGCTCTCGCTCAGCCCGTCCACGGCAAAGCTCTTCACCCCCGAGGCCTGCAGCGCGCGCCGCCTCTCCTGCTCGGCCCCTCGCGCCAGCAGCGCCAGCGCCTCCTCGCACTGCGCGTCCTTCACCGGGTGAGGGATGATGAAGGCGCCATCGGCATCGGTGTCCTGTGCCCGCGGGAAGGTGAGTCGCTGGCGCGGGTCCGTGAACGCAGGCCGGTTCCCATCCCAGTAGCGGAGTTGCTCGACGTGACGGCAGGCGGTGAGCAGCGCCTTCTCCTTGTCGGAGTCCGAGGCGCTTGCCCACGCGTCAGCATGCAGCCGCTCGCCGAGGTAGGTGTTGGCCTCCTCAAGCGTCACGTAGCTGTTGCTGCTGGCGCCGCCGACCGCGGCATCTACGGCCACCGTTCAGTCCTCTACTTCCTCCACCAGGTGCGGCGCGCAGAAGAGCAGGTGAATGGCATGGGCCGCCGCGAATGGCTTTGGCTCCGGCGGCACCACCAGCACGTGCTCGCCATACCGCCAGCGCACGGCCTCCCCCGTCTTGCTGCACAGGTTCACCGTGAGGCCTGCGGTCGCGGCCTTCTCCAGGGCCTCCGTGCGGGCCGGCTCCTCCAGCGCCAGCATCGCGGTGAGCTTCCCGACGCGCTTGGGAGCAGCCGGTGGCGCGGTCGCCGTCGCTACCGGACTCTCCTGTGCCGGGGCAAATGCCTCCGCTTCCCTCGCATCGCCCTCACCCGCGTTGGGCTGGGCATTCTCGGTTCGCATGTGTTCCTCCATCAGGTGAATGGGGCCGGCCATGGTGACCGGCCCCGTCCAGTCACTTGCCGATCGCCAGCCACTCCACGTCAACCGCGACCGTGGCCGCGATCAGCGTGCAGTCGTTGGCCGCGGTGGGCTTCCAGCAGTAGAGGTTGATCTGGCCCGCGGCCGCGCCCAACGCCCAGGTCACCAGCGCGACCTCCAGGGCTGGGGCAGTCGAACGCTTGATGGAGATGATCACGTCCTCCACCTGCGACAGTCCGGTGGCGATGTTCGCGGCCGACCCCGTGACTGAGGTCACGCCCCGGGCGATCTTGCGCCCGTCACGACAGTCAGAGATGATCCGGGCAACGGTCATCGGTCACCTCCGCCTACGCCGCCAGGTCCTGCAGCGAACCCATGCGGTACGGGTTGCGGCAAACGAGCTGGCTGTAGTGAGTGATCCAGATCACGTCCGAGTCCTTGGTCTTGGCCATGGGCTTGGCCTCGAAGTCCTTGAGCACCACGTACTCGAGGAGAGCTTCGTCCACGAAGTCCATGCGGGTCTGGGGATAGCCCGGCACCTTGATCAGAGGCACGCCCTCGAAGTCCAGCGCCTGGTAGCCGCCGGTCAGGGAGGTGGGATTCTGCTGGCGGCGCTCGGCCCGCAGCAGGTCGCCGTACTTGTACCACTGGGTCGAGCCGGCGTAGATGGCGGTGACCCGCCCGCCCCGCGCCTCGACCATGGACTTGACCGTGCGCACCAGGTCCTCGGAGAGGTTCCGCGGAGTGCCGCCGTTGGCGTTGACGTAGGACTTCCACCAGGTGTAGGTGCCGCGGTCCATGCCGGCATAGGTGCCGGTGTCGGCGATCGCCGCGAACAGCCCGGTGATGTCCTTGCCGGAGTTGCCGGTGCCGTCGGACATGAGCTGGGAGTTGATGTTCCCGCGCACGTCCGAGAGACCCAGGTCGAGTTCGGTGCGCAGCGCCGGCACGATCATGCCGCCGTTGTCGCCGATCGCCTGGGCGAGGCCGGAGACCTCCACCTCGACCTTGTTGAGACGCCACGTGAGGAAGGCCTTCTTGAAGCCCTGGTTCCCCGCGCCCGCGCCGGAGTCGCCTTCCGCATACGACCCGGCGGAGGTGTTGCCGGCATAGCGCACCGGCCAGCGCACGCCCTCGCCCACTCCCTGCTTCTGCTGAATGCGGGTGAGCAGGAAGGTGTTGGTGAACAGGGCCTCCACCCAGGGCCCGCGATAGAGCTGAACGATCAGCTCAGCCAGTGTCGTCGTGTTTGCAGCCATCTGCTACTTGCTCCTTCTCTAGCCCGCCATAGCCTTGGCGACGGCGGGGCTGCCAGGCTAGGTCACGCCGGTGCGCAGTGCTTGCTCCAGGCGATCCCCGGCCTCGGCCAGACTCTTGGGAGCCGGCGGATTCTGCGGTGCAGGATTGCTCGCCGTCCCCACGCTCTGCGGCTTGGGTTGCTCCTTCGGCTGGGAGATCAGATAGGGCTTGCTGCCGATCAGCGAGTCGAGCACCGAGTCGATGCCGGCGACCGCCCCGTCTTCACCAAGGGCCACGCCCGCGAACTCAGGCAGTGTCTTGGCGATGACGTAGGCGACATCCGGATCAACGATCCCCTTGGACTGGGCGGCGAGCAGGAAGCGGGAGCGAATGGCGTCGCTCTTGCGGCCGCTGCTCTCGGCCTCCCGCGCCTGGCGCTCCTTCTCGTAGAGCTCCTTGTAGCGCTCCTGCTCCTCGAGTGCCTTGCGGTCGGCCTCGGCCTGCGCGGCGGCAATGTCCGAGAGCTTCTTCTCGGCTGTGGTCGCGCGCTTACGCAACGTCTCGACCTGGTGGCGCACCCCACCCGTGTACTGCTCGTCAGAGAGATCGAGCACGCCCTCGTCGACAAGCTTCTTGCGCTGGGCCTCGGTCAGAGAGAGTCGGTATGCGCCCGCCTGCAACCCCGGCGTCTGGGTCTGCTGCGCGGTGCTGCTCTGTCCGGTGTCGCTCGGGCTGTCCGCGGCGCTGGACTGTCCATCGACCTGGCTCTGCGTGCCATCGGTGGCTAGGCCTGCGGCCGCCATGGCGGCAGGTGAAGCCTGCTTAGCCACCGGCGGCGTCTGCGCGTTGCTCTGGCTCTGGCCGTCGGTCTGGTTCTGCTGGTCCGACTGGCCCTCGCCGTTCTGCTGATCCTGATCGCCCATCATCTCCTCCGTGTTTCTCCGCCTCGCGGCCTGTCCTGAGCAAAGCCGAAGGGCGTCTCTCGGGGATATCGCTCCCCGCGACGTCTCACATCACCTGACCGCTGCCGGCCAACAGAAAAGGCGGGCTCTCTCCAAGCCGCCCAGGGTCACTGGGTGAGTGGCTTGAGGAAAGCCCGCCTCTCGGATGTCGAGTCAGCGGATCAGTATTCGGTTCGACTTATCCTATCGCACCCGGGTCGGGTGTCAATACCCTCTTTCCATGCTCGTCTGCGTCGGAAGAAGAACCGCGACCAATCACATAGGCAACTGGAACGCCCGCTGCACGTAGACTGCCATCTGGTCTCGCGTCACATCAACCTCAGGAGCATACGTCACCGCATCATGCCCCTGCACGATCCCGTTCGCCTTGCAGTACTCGACGTACTTGTAGGCCCAGTAGCCAGTAGGAACGTCGTTGAAGGTAGCCGTCGGCGGCCCGTCAGGAACGAGGGAATCTCCGCCCGCAACTGCCCTGGCCACGTATACCGCCATCTGTGCGCGATCCACGATCAGGTCCGGCGCGTAGGTCGTCGCGTCATAGCCCTGGACCACCTCATGGTGTTCAGTATCGGCCACCCAAGACGATGCATCGGTTGGGTTGCACGCAATGGACCGCGCCTGTCTGAACCCGTTGGTCTGGCTGAGCATGGTCCCATCAACACCAAGATGCATTACACTAGCGCCGGTCACGGCCCAACAAGATCCGTCGGACGTGTCTGCCGAGACTGCCCGGGCCAGGCCAAATGGGGTGCGGTAGACTTCCCGGAAATCCTCGGCGCCTGCGCGACCCAGCTGGCCTGCGACGACAAGGATCACTGCCAGCATGCCTGCACCATGCGACCACTGTACCGAGGAGTTCCTAACCATCCTCTCCTGACTCGGATGCGCCATCCCCTAAGGCCTCTCACCCTCCGGGCACAGGTGGAACAACCGGCTCGATGTATTCGGGCCGCACGGCTGGCACTAACGCAGTGAACTCGTGTGTCCACCCGCTCTCATAGTGGGCAATGCCCTCGAATGCATAGACGGGCTGTAGCGTGGCTGTCGTCCAACCTGCCGGTCCTTCGTAGTAGCTCAACTCGATCTTCTCAATCACAGCGGTGCAGTCACCACCCCGCGGATCAATGCCCGCGACTCGAGATGTCGGTGAGTGCAGCGCGACGCGAGCTTCCTCGGGCGAGAGCATCGGGTAATCGCCCAGAGCCGCGACGTTGCGGGCGTTCCGCACCACTGAGTAGACCTCGGCCTGCCCATTGACCCTAATGCTGATATGCCCCGCGGGTAACCCGTTGAAGTGCCTGACAAACACCGTGGACCAGCCCAGCACCTGCTCACGCATCGCGCCAGTTTCGGGCTCTGTTGAGTGTCTTATGAGTTGTGGGCGCACTCCTTCATACTCGAAGTCAGTGGAAAGCAATCCCGACTCAGCGCCGAACTGCTCTGCTATAGACCGCACTTCCTGGTCCGGCAGAGCCTTGGCCGCTGCTCCGTCTTCCGCGGATCCGGGGATCCTGTCTGCCCAATTGGCAGTGACGTTGCCGTCAGAGTAAACTCTGAGAGTGAAATCGCCACGCGCAAACTCGTACGGCAGACCCTCGCTGGCGATCGCTGGCAAGGCCGACAACTCCTGTTCGGTAGGCCGTTCTCCCAGCCGGCCGGCAATCTCCATCGCCTCATCCCGCGGGACCTGCTGTCGACGAACCTCGTAGACGGCGAGTTCCTGTGTTTCGTATATGTGCAAGGTCTGCAGTAGCGCAGGACTCCACGCAAAGTCGCATCTGTCCAGAGCAGCAATACTACCGGGCACGGGAAGCCGCACCGCTTTGAGCCGTTGCCGCGAGGACCCGGCCTCAACTCCTACGGCGAGCGGAGCAGCAATGACTCCTACACCACCTGCGACAACAGCCGCCGCAGCAAGTACCGTCAGTTTGTTGGCACGTAGCCGTCCCATCGTGGCCTCCTATCGAGCGACGTAGTCGTCCGCGACGAACTGGGCTAGATTGCCGTCAGTGCACACTGGCGGCTGCCCTCCGAAACCCTTGTTCTGCCAGTTGCCTGGCAGATAGTCGTTCTCGCAGTCACCATGCCAGTAGTGAACCCGCGCTATGGTACCGGCCGGCTGCCAGTCGTCCATGATCCCGAACCAAGCGCTGCGGATCTTCGCTGGAGGCTGCCCCGCGCCCTGATTGCCCATGAGCAGCGACCCCAGATTGAACCCTTCCTGAAGGTCTAGCGGCGGATCCCAGGTCGACCATGCTGTCGAAGCAAAGCTGAGCATCAGATGGTTACCAGCCTGCATCTTCTTGATCGCCGCGAACAACGCAGGAGAGTTCAGATTCCTGTGCCATTCGCACGTGACAACGATCGTCACCTCGTTGTCGTTCTCGCCCCATCGACATTCGACATGGTTGATATTGCCGCAGTCGCGACCCCACTCTGGATCGGGGCACCCAAGGTTGGTGCAGGCAGGCATACCAGGGAAAGGGATATGCTGAGAGATCATGTGAAGACATCCGCCCTGATCTCGATCCCACTCCGGCCCAGCACCAGGATTGTAGCCCGGTTTCCCCTTCTTGCCGCCGCCACAGAGCCACGAATGTCCTGCCCAGACAAACAGATCGACCGTATCGCCCAGATCCTGACCCGCCGCATCCACCTGGCCTGATGTCGCATCCAGGTCGCGGATGGGAAATGGGGCTGCCTCCGTCCACCCGAAGTCGTCCAGCGCCATCTCGAGGCCGTCGCAGAAGGCGCTCCACCCGAGTGGAAGGTTCCAGAGACTGCACCGCGGGTCGAGGGAGTAGTCATCGAGGGCGATTGTGCCGAGTTCCTTCGTGTTCCCGTCATCGGCGCACGCACTTGAGATGAACAGCAGGCACAGCAGGGAGACGATGAGCCAACTCAAGACTGCGTCTCGTAAGGCGCGCTCAGGCCACATACGCCTACCTCCTCTCAGTAGGCTCCGACCTGCCCCTCTCTCAGAGATACTGCTTAGCGCGGTCCAGGAGTAGTATCAGGCACTCTGCTAATATCGCACAAAGGAAGACCTGTCAATGGGCACCGCGGGTGGTTTGTGCGCTAGACTTACCAAACAGCTTACCGCAGCGATGCCTCCCTTCTACACGAACTAGCCGTCGCCGGCCTTGGCTATATCGCCGCTGCAGCTCCGCGGGAGTTCGGTTCAGCAGATCAGGCGAGACGATCCCCGACTCTTTCTCTTTCTGCGTAGCCAGCCGCTCAACGAACGGCGTGAGCACGTGAACGCAGTTGGGGTGGAATGGCGGGCCGCCTCCGATGGCGCTGATCGGCGGGTGCACGGGGTGGGGTTCCGGCCCGATGCTGACGATGACGTTCTCGTAGTAGATGCAGAAGTCGGCCGCGTGGTGGGCCGAGACCTGGGCAAGCTGAATGCCGTGCTCGCGGAGCCGGTTGATGGTTCCCTGTGTCATCGCCTCGCGCGTCGTGGTGCGAGCGACCATCTCCGAGTAGCGGTCCAGGTCCCAGGGCCGGCCGCGCCGATCGAGGAAGACCGGCCTGCCTTCGCGCAGCAGCCGTTCTTTGATCCGTCGGCTCACCTCGATGCGCGCCTTGCCCTCTACGACGCCCTTCGCTACCTCCTCGACGCCGATGCGACGGAACAGGTCATCTGCGCGGCGCCCGATCTGCGCCAGCGCGTAGTCGGTGGTTCGGAGCATCTCCTCCACGATGGCCGCGACCGCCTCCCGATGCACCTGTGAGAACACCTCCCGCTCGCGGCGGCGCAGGTTGATGCCAGCGCGGCGGATATTGCGAATGCCCAGGTCGGCGAAGCGAATACCTACGTCATAGGCAAGAGGGACGTTCAGCTCGATCCATGCGGCCGCCTCGTCGCGCAGGTTCGCCAGGATCACCTGGTACTGCCGCAGGTGGGCCAACGCGCGCTGCCGTGAGAGCATATTGGCGGAGGCATCGGCCAACACCTCCAGCATGTCGGCGGCCGCGTTTCGGTAGAGCGCCGCGAGCGACTCGACCTCGCCCTCGAAGGCCCGCCGGAACTCCTCCACCCGCCGCCTCTCGATGATCGGTGGCACTCAGGCTCGCCCCTTCACCGGTACTCGATCCGCAGGTCGCGGCCGCGGATGACGATGTCCCGCTTGCACAGCTTGCACCGCAGCACCAGGCAGCCCGGGCCCGTCAGCGCCCACCACTTCCCGCACAGGCACCGCGCCTTCGCCATCCCGGACGATGTGTCCGCACCGGCCACAGATGGTCCGCCCTCGCTCGGCCTGCCGGGCGCGGTGCTGCCAGTACTTGGGACAGTCGTCTGGCCAGCCGAAGCACTCGACGGGCTGCTCCCCGGCGCGGCACCAGACTCGCTTCTCTCC
>Ga0315282_10002223_pt1 | contig 36013 bp, 38 predicted proteins | sample YL17G07_20_MG_FD_203693 | JGI IMG/M metagenome (GOLD analysis project Ga0315282, IMG submission 203693) | Sediment microbial communities from Yellowstone Lake, YNP, Wyoming, USA - YL17G07_20 | ecosystem: Environmental > Aquatic > Freshwater > Lake > Sediment | place: USA: Wyoming | collected...
CAGATCGCAACGGCGAAAAGCCTCGAGTGCGATCTCTTCCTCAGCGCAGACGCAGAGCTAATCGAAGTCGCGAAACAAACCAATCTGCAAGCAGCCAACATCGAGACAGAGGCGGAGAAAATCCTGGGTCGTCTACCTATGCAGAAAGAACGCTGACGATGACTCAGAGCACAACCTAGCAAGCTTTTGCAGTATTGCACCGCTATTTAGGAAGACCCGGGAAGGACCGCCCCCCCATGATTGCGGATTGAAATCACGGTGAATTCGGTCCGAATCGCTAGTCGCTCAGAATGCGCTTCGTCTAGACCGGAAGATCTGAAACAGGGCCTATCCGCGACTTTGTGACGCGCTGGAGGAAATCGAAACTGAACGAGCATTCCAGAGCAGACTGTGAAGCTCACCCATCTGTTGCGGCAATGCGCCCTCTCCGGTTCCCAATTCTACCTCTCGTTACGCAAGCTGACGATCTTGTCGGTTCCCTCACGTCGGCGCGTGATGTAGCGATGAAGCTCCAGTTTCGCCAGCAGTCGGCTCATTGCATAATCCTCCATGTCCAGCTCCTCCACGAGTTCAGTTTGTTTCTTCGGACCGGATTCCTCAAGATGCATCAGCAGCCTAACGGCCTGAAGCCGCAAGTCGCTCTTTTTCGGGAATAGCTCCTCCAGTCCAAGCTCCATATTTCGAGCGATACCGCCTCGCTCACGGCCGCGGAATCGATTGGGGCTCTTGGCTCGCGAGGATCTGGGGACGTGAAGATCGGGTGCAAGGGCAAACTGGTTCTATAATCTGGCGAAGCCTTGGATGGTCAGTTGCGTAGGAGTATGCCTTTATATGCGTGGCTTTCATACTCCGTACCCGGTAACGTAAGCAAGGTCTGGTGCAGGTCATGAGTGAGCGAGTCACTATAACTCTCAAGAAGGGTTTCCTACGCGAGATAGACCGGGTGGTAGACCGTGTCAAGGTAAGGTCTCGAAGTCACTTGATCGAGGTTGCCATGCGCGAGTACCTCGACAAGAGAACCTCCGTCCAGCCGGATCCTCTCGAAAAATGGCTCGACACGATCGTTGATGGACGCCGATCGGACGCCCTCAAGGAGCACGACCTGGTGACCTGATGTTCATAGATTCAGTCATCTGGATAGCATACAAGAACAAGAACGACTCATGGCACGACAAAGCCAAACGCCTACTGCCAACCATCCTTCAGAGAACACGCGAGAGAGCCTACGTGACTGACTATGTTGCTCTGGAGACTGTGAACCACCTGATGCGAAAGACATCCTTCGAGACGGCGAAAGAGACCCTAGAGATGTTCACGAGATCTCCCAGAATCACCACGCTTTACAATGACGAAGACAGCTTCCGGGCAACATACGATGTGTTCCTGGAACATCCTCACCTAAGCCTCACCGATGCTAACATCATCTTCCACATGGAAAGGTTACGGGAGAGAACTCTATTCTCGTTCGATAAGGGATTCGACGCGGTGAAGGGCATCATGAGGAGAGAAGACGCCCCCGCTCAATAGCCGCTGAAGAACATCCTCTTCTAATGATTCTGCAAATTTGAGTTCCCGGCAACCTTCTGTCCGTTTCTTCCTTATGTGTGAGAAGCTCCTCGTCCAGCTGTCGAGCCGGCAACCTGAAAATAAACGAGCGCCTGGTAGCAGTACGTCCTCTGATGCTCAATCCTATCTCTCCTCTCGCAAGCTGACGAGTTTGTCTGTTCCCTCCCGTCGCCTGACAACATAGCGGTGAATCTCCAACTTCGTGAGCAGCCTGCTCATCGCGTATTCCTCCAAGCCCAACTCTTCCGCGAGCTCAGTTTGTTTTCGTGGGCCAGACTCCTCAAGAAGGATTAGGAGTCGTACGGCTTGAAGTCGGAGGTCGCTCTGTTTCGGGAAGAGCTCCACAAGCTCAAGCTCCATATCCTCAGCCAGCCGCTCAACCGTTACCGCTGCTTTCACAGTCTCTGTGTCGATATTTTTCTTCGAGTGCGACTCCGAGTACTGGAGAGTCAAGGTGATGTACCTCAGGAAGCGACGGAAGATTCCGCGACTCATCTGGGCGAGAGTGAGAAGCGCGTCTTCCGTGAACGGTTCGTACGTCTTGAATCGCTTCTGGTAAGCCTCGACCATATCTTTCGGCTGCAAAGGCTCAAGCTCGATCTTCTCCATCTTGTTAAAGAAGAAATGGTCACGGAACATCTCCTTCTGAATGGCGACAACAATGTTCGGTTTCGTGCCGTCTTCAAACGGAGTTGACCGTGAGAACAAGTTCCATAACCAGTAGATCTCACCTAGATCCTTCGCCATTAGCCGTAGATCCGTCTTCGAATAGTCCGGAGTATCGATGAGGATGACCCTCTTATCATTGAGCATATTCAGCCAGGAAATCTGCTGCACCGCACGGATCGCGGACCTGCCGAGCGTCTTGGCCGCCCAGTCTGGATTGATCCGCCCCGGATTCTTCTCCAGTTCTTCAGGAATCAACTGGGGGAAGTTTGCCTTCACTCGCATCACGAGCGCTCTTGAGTATTCTCGATGAAAACTCAAGGCGGCTTCATGTGATTTGTTCAGGAGACTTGGAAGAAGTTCCGGTTGTCTGCGCCATTTGAAAATGATGATGTCTCCCCCAAGGTCAGGACATTCTTTGGACGCGTGCGTTCGACGATATTCCTGGTTCTGGAGGCGCATCCTTCCAGCCCTTATTGCCTGCAACGCGCTGCTCTTGCCGACTCCTTGAAAGCCGACAAGGGCGATGATTCCGCCACTCATCGTCTCCAGTTTGTGGATTATCTCACGAACCGCGTCAGGCCACACGTACCAGTAGAAGACCCAATCAGGGCTACGGCTCTCGGACGCCAGCTGGCTTGCCCAAGAGTAGATTTCACTTGTCGGAACGGAGTTGTCTGGTTCAGGTTTCTTTGAGCCAGAGCTAAGATCGGATGCAAGCTTTGCCGTAGCCACATCCCGCAAAATAGAATATGCCGCCGGGGTATTTCAGCGGAGGAGACGAGTGAAACTGCTTCACATTTCGATCCAGAATAATGACCGCTCCAGGTCTCAGACCCATCTTACTAATGGAGTGGCGACGAGTTCTCCCAGACCCTCTCGAAAAGACCCTCGAACATTCCAACTAGCAGCTTGTTCGTTGTCCAAGCCGCTCTGTCTCCGCCCTTTTCGACATTGAAGTCATTAGGCGAGTTCTCGATGACGACAAGCTCTCGCCCATCAATACATACGAAGTTCGCTCCGAGCGGTTTCGTCGTTCTCCTAATCTTCACGACAGCGGCCAACTCGCTGGCGACGGAGCGAATCTCTTTGGTGGTATGCGCTAGCAGTCGGACGGTCACTCCTCGTTTGCCGACGTTCTCCAAGTAGTCGGCATGGGCTTTGTACGCTCTCACCAAGCCCGCAGGTGTAGCATAGTAGCTTACCGATTTGGCTGCGCGCCGGAGCATCTTGCCGACGCTGTCGTAGATGTGTCGTCGCCCATCAATGTGCCACAGTTCATTTGCCTCTGTGGGCAATCCAAGTTCGCCGCCACTGGTAGCCTTGAGCGCATATTCCTCCGCAAGCTTCTGAACAATCTCCAAACCGGCGGCTGCTTGATCCGATATCTCTTCAGCTTTCGCTTTCAAGACAGCCAATGGAGAGACAGCCGTGAAAGTCTCAGGCTTGCTGGGCGCGACATGCACCAGCCCCTTCTGCTCTAGGTCGTGCAACGTCCCGTACAGCTTTGAGCGCGGTACATGCGCGTAGAAAGCAAGTTTGCCTGCGCTGACTGGTCCGGTTCTAATCAGGGCTAAGTAGGCTTTCGCCTCATAGCAGGTCAGGCCTAGCAGCTGCAATGCTCCGATTTCCTGCTCGTCAATGACAGCTGGCATCGGAGACGATCGGAGGAACCGTGATTCTAAACAAGCTAGCAAGTTACGATCTGTGCGGGACGGCTTCGAGCCGGCCGAGTGCTCATAGACCGAAACTGCACTAACCATGAAGGCGCTCGCCAAACCCAATGGTACTATAGAGAAGGGATGCTGACTGCAGAAACCTGGTTCCAGTTGGACACCGCAATCTTAACTGCGCACAAGCTGTTGTTGTTACAGTTCGGGCTCCGAATCGATCTGAGGCCGCTGCAAGTGCTTCGGTTGTCGACGGCAGCGTCTCGCTCAAGAGTTCTCCCTAACCTAACCGGCATGATGACTAGGTATATTAGCGTACCCGATATGGCACATCTACGTTCCATCGGCCTAGGCGATATCTTACCCTTGGGCAGCCCTGACCCCACTCCTCGCCACCATGCATGCGATCCCGCGCTCGCGGATCATCCCACCATTCCACGAGTAGATCGAGGGGCAGTGCTCGTTCCGTTAGCGATACATCGATTTCCCTTTTCAGCTCCAAAGCCTACCGGAACAGTCCGACGAGTGTCCTAGAAGAATACCCCCTGAATTTTCTGTAGATGAGTCCACAATATTATGTAAGGGCATGTCGGCAGTGGAAGGACCCACGTGCGGTGCCGATAGCGCGTCACGAGTGAAACAAAGTGAAAATCCTAGCGATAGGCGCACATCCTGATGACGTCGAACTGGGGTGCGGCGGAGCCCTAGCCCTGTTCAAGAAGAAAGGGCACGATGTCAGCGTTCTCGTGCTAACACGAGGGGAAGCTTCAGGAGACCCAGTCGTCAGAGAGAATGAATGCAAACTAGCCGCCTCAATCATCGGCGCGGACCGCCTCTACTTTGGCAACTTGGCCGACACGAGGATCACTGACGGAGTTGAGACGGTAAGGACAATAGAGGATACGATAGACACGGCCGCCCCGGACTTTGTCTTCACTCACAGTCCCAAAGACTCCCACCAAGACCATAGGAACACCTATCTTGCATCAATGTCCGCTGCTCGGCATACAAGCAGAATAGTGCTTTACGAGTCCCCGGCAGCTTTGCAAGAGTTCTCCCCACAAGCATTCATTGACATATCTTCGACCGTGAACCTCAAACTGAAAGCCGTCGCTGCCTTCAATTCACAGAATGGAAAGACCTACATGAACGGGAAAACACGATCAACCGATCCATGTCGCAACTGCGAGAACTACAGTCAAATCTCGAACGCGATAGCCGGCCTCGCGAGATACAGGGGATTCCAAGCCGGCGTGGACTTGGCCGAAGCATTTGAAGTAGCCAGATACATCCTCGACCTCGAAGCATTACCCATCGACCCCGTAGAGATCAGGAATCAGGGCGGACACAGGCAAGGACGCGCTCTCTCATGCACAACTATTCAAACCTCCCTGACCTAACGGATGCATGCGAGAAGTTTCACGCCCACTTCCAGGATCAGCGAACAGCCGAAACCCTTGATACCAGGCGAAAGCTGGCCGATTGGATTCGCAAATTTCACCACGAGTGCGGTACGCTTACATCTCAGGTTGAGCAGGCACTTGAGAAACTAGATTCCGACAATTGCCTCTTGCTCATGACGGCACACCAGCCAAACCTGTTCGCATATAGCGGCGTGCTCCGAAAGGCAACGTTGAATCACGTCCTCGCAGGAAGGTTATCAAAACGGCTGGATGTGCCGGTTGTCAGCTTCTTCGGACTTGCCGATCAAGACTTCACAGACGACCGATGGGTCAAATCGGCCGTACTCCCGGATGCTGAGAGAAGGAATGCAACGCTTGAACTGCGCATCCCACTTCCTGAACGGATCATGCTCAACAAGACCCCGAAACCATCAGAGACGATCCTTGACGCGTGGAAACACGATATCCAGAATTGGATCCACCGCAAAACCAAGTCCATCGTTGAACTTTCAGGGATACAGTTAGACGAGAGCGAGTACCTCAAGAACCTCACCCAATTCTGGAACGTTGTCACCGACTCACATAACAAAGCGGAGAACTGCGCCGATTTCAGCGCTTTCATCATTTCGCAGATCATCAATACCACGTGGGAGTACGATACGCTCTTTTGTAGATTCTCCGAGTGCCAGCGAATATTTAAGCAGGAATTCAGCTCGCTCATTGGTCGATTCTGGGAGTACTCTAAGGCTGTACGAGAGGCTGAAGAGAGATCGCGAACAGAAGACGGAGGAGCATACGGCGAGGAACACCTCACGGTCCCCGTGTGGTACCATTGCGAGTGCGGAAGCAAAGCGAGACTGATGGCTGCAGACACTGAGCAGCGTCTCATGGGATATGGGGATTGCCTCGTTTGCGGCAAGCGGCAGGAAATCGATTTCTCTCCAGAATCACGGATTTGGAGTGATCTCTCAAGAGTATCGGTTAGAGCCTTGGCCATGCCACTCGTGTTCTTTGAAGGCCTTCGGGTTTGCGGTTATGTTGGAGGGACTGGAGGAAGACAGTACTTGCAGCAGGCCGAATACGTGGCTGATCAGATGGGGATAGCTTTCCCGCCTGTTGTGATCTGGCGACCACACGATAGATATCTTGGCCTGGGCCAACTGGAAGCGTTACTAACTCTTAAGAAGCTGGCCGGAGGGTTCGATGTGTCACAAGTCAAAGCAGCAGACGCGGCGTTACGAAAGGAGTTGGCAATGATACAACAACGTATAGACGAACTTGAGATCCGCAAGAAAGAGATCACAAAGTCGACAGATGAGCGGAGCCAGAAGATCAACGAGATCAAGGACTTGGCGAAACAACAAGACATGGTAAGACGTGAAAGCAATTCTGCAATGTTGGTTAGACGTCTTGGCCTTCTCGAGAACTCGGAACGAGTCGTAAAGGCGTATCCGTGTATCATTGATTATGCCGTAAACCTTGGCCTGAGAAATGTGAGTGAGCAGTGGGAAGCACATCTCAAAACCGTAGAAGATCTAAGTTCAGACATCACTCTTAGAACCACGATGGATCAGCAACTCTCACGACTCGGTTTCGCGTCATCTTGGCCAAGTCTGATGGAGGATACCAAGCATGACGACCTCGACTGAACACTGCCAATACTACTACGGTGACCTGGCGATGCAGACCTCTCCAGACACAAGAGTAGCACTACCGCTGCGTAGGCATTGGTGGAGACTCAAGAATCTCGTGTGGTATGTCAGTGTCCTCGGCCTGCGCCAAGCATTCGTGCAGAGAGTACTCCCATCCACGAAGTTGGGAAGACGCGTTTTCAAGAACCGACGAAGGCTAACCTCTGATAGAATTCAGAAAGCGAGCTTAGGGCTGCGCCCTGGAGAGTGGGTTGAAGTCAAATCGGCAAAGGAGATCTTCGCCACGCTTGATCAGCACGGGAAACTGAGGGGTCTGGCGTTCAACCGTGAGATGGCGAAGTTCTGCGGAAAGCGCTTCAGGGTCTACAAGAGATTAGAGAAGATGATCCTCGAATCGACCGGCGAGCTGCGGAGAATAAGGACCCCTACAGTTATGCTTGAGGGAGTTTTCTGCGACGGCGAAGAGCACGACAAATGTGACAGATCTTGCTTCTGTTTTTGGCGAGAAGCTTGGCTACGAAGAGTTGAACCCGACTTGCCTTGGAACAAGTGAATGATCCTATGATCGTGCCGGATTCAAGATCGAGCGTTGTCGACCCTACATTCAGAACACTAAGCATGCAGAAGGCTGAATGAACGAATGAGACTCCTGGTGACTGGTGGAGCCGGCTTCATCGGGAGCCATCTCGTCGATAGGTTAGTCGCAGAAGGACATTACGTATGCGTCTTGGACAATTTCTCAACTGGCAGGATGGAGAATCTGTCCGGAGTCCTTGGATCCAAGAATCTTGAGATCATTAGAGCGGATGTCCGGCGAATCCCTAGCTTGCTGCTGAGGAAACTGAGAAGAGTTGACGGAGTATGCCACTTGGCAGCCGTGACGGACGTTCAAGAGTCGATCAAGAATCCGATCCCTACGAGCGACGTGAACCTGATCGGCACTCTAAGAGTGCTCGAGACGGCAAGGAAACTCAGGACCAAACGTGTGGTCTTCGCATCATCAGCAGCCGTCTACGGCATGATCGAGCGATTCCCTGTCACTGAGGATGCGAATATGGCTCCGATTTCTCCCTACGGTGCATCGAAGGCAGCCTCAGAACTCTACTGTAGAGCATTTGAGAAGAACCATGGGATTGGGACGGTCTCTTTGCGGTACTTCAACGTCTACGGCCCAAAGCAACTCTCAGGCCACTATAGTGGAGTCATCTCGATATTCGCTAGAAGGATACTGCGAGGGCAACCGCTAACGATTTTTGGCGATGGTTCTCAATCCCGAGACTTCGTCTACGTTGACGATGTTGTGGAGGCAACGATTCGAGCATTGCAGGGAACATTTCAGAGCAAAGTGTTCAACATTGCCAGCGGAACCGAAACAACAATCCACAAGCTGGCCGAGATTATGCAGGGAATTGTCGGGCGACGACCAGGCGTGAAGTCGTTGCCACCGCGCCTAGGAGATCCTCACCGAGGCGTGGCTGACATCACGAAAGCTCGCAGAGAACTAGGATTCAACCCGCGAACTTCCCTGAAGGACGGTCTCTCCGCGACTATTGAATGGTGCCAGAACTAGCAGCAATTCTCATCGTGATCACCCTAGACATGTTGATGTAGGAATTGCTTGTGCTCGGATGTGGCGGTACTGCGCCCTAATTGGATCCGCTGTTAGCGTCGCTCTGGGAGTGTTAGTCTCCTCCCATTGTGGAGAGAAGTCTTGCTTCATAATCGAACACTGGATTCACCAGCACCGCGACTATCCGTGTGCCACCTAGAAGAGTCCTCAAGTTGAGGATGTCCTGCTTCTCCACGGCGCCCAGGATCGGGGCTAAGGTCAGATAGGCACCCAAGTAGAGCAACCCTCCACTGATCAAATCGGCCATACTATCCCCGCGATGCGCAATTGACTCAGCGCTATGAGAGGAACAGCCCCAGAAAGGGCGGAAGAATCCTCACGCTGACTTTTGGACCCGGCGTTTGCACAAGCGCACTCCGCACAATTTGAAGTGCCGTTTGGCAGAATGCATGAGATGAGAAGGCCACGTGGTTCCAAAGCCATTTGAGCGGACCACAGCAGGATCGTTCTAGTATCTTCTACGTTTCGAGTTCTCATTATACTCGCGAGATGTGATAGGCACTTCACATGATCTCTCTTCCTAGCTATCGCGTTCGAGGTCAAGGCTGCTTGCTCGGCGAGGTCTCATTTGGAAGACCCTCTTGATCCCTTTCCGAAAGGTTCCCCTTGCAGATGTAGTGCAATAGCAGGATCGCCTGTTTGCAGTGCGTTGTTCCTCTCGAAAGTGGCGAACTCCAGTGACTCTTTCCAAAACTCCTAGGCCTAATTTCAATCGACACCTCAACTATTCTTGCCCCCCTCCTTTGTGCCTCAAGTACGAGGCTTCCGCAGAGGCAAAACCCCCAGAGTCGGATCTCATGAGCTAGATCTCTTCGAAAGGCTCTATAACCTGATCCAACGTCATCGCATTTCACGCGAAGATTACAGATTCCCGATATGACATGCTCCGAGAGAGGACGGTCATCGTTCCTCTTGCCTAGTACAAGATCAGCAACATCTTGGGCGATAGGCCGGACCATGACAGGGATTTCGGAGGCGTCGTGCTGACCATCAGCGTCCAGTGTAACGATGATCTCTCCAGACGCCGCTTGAAGACCGATCTCTGTGCTCTTCACAATTCCCTTGTTCGTCTTGTTTCGAATGACCATCGCGCCAGCGGCTTCCGAAACGGCACAGGTCCCGTCGGTGCTTCCGTCATCAACAACGATGATTTCGTCGCAATATTGTTTGCAGCATCGGACAACATCCCCGATAGAATTCATCTCGTTATGCGCCGGAATTACTGCAGATATCTTCAACGTTTCACCTCAGCAAGACCTATTCAACCCACAATTGCTCAGCTTTGTAGACTCACGAGTTCCAACTAGAAAAGTCTCGCTAAATTTATGGAAGAACACTCCACAAAACATAGACTAGTCATGGGAGATGGAGGCGCCTGAGAGATAAGCAGATGTCCTCTAGTATCATCCCACCTGCCAAACCCTACTTTCCTCGCGCCGATATCGATGAAGCCAAACAGTGTCTAGACAAGATACTAACATCCGGTAGCCTGACCTTAGGAGAATACACGAAAGAATTCGAACGCCGGTTTGCTGAGCTCGTCGAAGTGCGACACGCGATAGCCGTGAATTCGGGAACGAGCGCACTTGAGATAGCCCTTAGAAGTCATGACTTGAGCGAGGGGGATGAGGTAATACTCCCCACAAACACTTTCGGGGCCACCTGTGCTGCCGTAATCTTTGCAGGTGGAAAGCCCAAGATAACAGACATATCTCATGAAACTTTGACAATTGGCGTAGAGGACATACAGAAAGCATTGACTCCCAAAACCAAGGGAGTGATCGCGGTCCACATTGGAGGCCTCATATGTCCTGAGATTAATGGCATCAGGGAACTCTGTGAAGAACGGGGGTTGTTCCTAGTTGAAGATGCCGCTCATGCTCACGGCTCGAGGATTAATGGAGAACATGCCGGATCCTTGGGTTCCGCGGGTTGTTTCAGTTTCTATCCGACGAAAGTCATGACATCTGGAGAGGGAGGTATGATAACCACCGACAGCGAAGAGATCTGGAGCACTGCTCAGATTCTTAGAGACCAAGGGAAGGAGAGCTACAATAGCAATCGAATAGTCCGGCTGGGATTCAACTGGCGTATGTCGGAGCCATGCGCGGTGTTGGGGATACTGCAACTTCGTCGGCTCGCTGAGTTCATCGAGAAGCGAAATTCTCTCGCGAGAATCTACGACGCAGGTTTCGACGGCATGGGTCTGTTGCGTGTAATCACGCCCGCAAATCAAGTGAACAACTACTACAAGTACACTTTCTTTTTGCCGAAGAACGTTGACAGGGAGAAATTCAAGACGATGTGCAGAGAACGAGGAGTAGCATATGGAGGGGAGGTGTATTGGCCCCCATTACATTTACAGCCCGCCTTCAGTGATCTCATAGATATACACGCTCGATTTGATGTGGCTGATGAACGGGGAAGGCGGATGGTCAACCCTCCCATGTTTAGCCAAATGACAGAGGAGCAGGCTGAACGCGTTGTCGGAGTGACCCGTGAGGTCCTCTCAGGCCTTGGAAGTTGATGCATCCTGGTTCTGCTGGTGACCGGCGGGTCTGGCTTCATTGGTAGCCATGTCGTGGACGCTTTGGTGGCCGACGGATTCGCCGTGAGAGTCTTCGACAAGGCGAAGCCATTGAACGACAAGGTTGATTGGTGCAAGGGCGACTTGCTCTCGATGGAGGACGTTCACGAGGCGGCGAAGGACGTTGAGGCAGTCTTCCACCTAGGAGCCATTGCGGACGTCAGCGTTGCTACCACAGACCCTGAACTCTGCCTCAAAGTCAATGAGCTCGGGACACTCAACTTGCTCCGCGCCTGCTCGGGACAAGATGTCGAACGCTTCATACTTGCATCATCTGTCTGGGTCTACGGCAAAACAAGCGGAACGGTCACTGAAGAAACACCGATTCCGTTCGCGAATGACATCTATACTAAGACCAAGATCGGCCAGGAGCATCTCACGTATTCTTGGTGTCAGTCTCACTCACTTCCGTATACGATACTTAGGTACGACATTCCGTATGGACCAAGAATGCGAGCGAACATGGCGATCGCAGCCTTCGTTCGGAGAGCGATCAGAAAAGAGCCGATATCGATCTACGGTGACGGCAAACAGGGGCGATGCTGGATCTACGTAGCTGACCTCGCGAAGGCGCACTGCTTGGCCTTGAAGGAAAGCGCAAACAACCAAATCATTAATCTTGCAGGGAAGGAATTCGTAACGATATCAGAGATAGTGGAACTGCTCTCGAAGACGTTGGGCTCCTTTCCAGTCAAACATGAACCGCCCAGACCCGGCGATTTCGCAGGCGTGCGAACAAGTATAGAAAAGGCGCAGAATCTCGTCGGTTGGTCTCCGGAGACAACATTCGCTGACGGTCTTTCGCACTACATCGCAGACGTTCGCCGCTCTCCGTAAGCAGTCCTTGGGGACAACGCAGGGACAAGTCCAATCGCCCTCAAGCGACCCCAAGGAACATGATTGCATGATTATGTATACGTATCTTGGATGCATCAATTTCTTTTCCACGAGTGCGCAAGCCCAAACTGAGTATCCTTATGGCCCAGACCAAGTGCTCTCCGGAAGCTATGTCTCTTGAGCGTGATCGACTACTATGCATGTACTTCTAAGCCGGCTTGACAGAGGAAAGTGGAATGGCTTTCTTGTACCACCGGCCGACAGCGTATCACTTGCCCACTCCGTGGCAACACTCCTCCAATCGCATGATCTCAGGTCAGCGATGTCAAGGGCAAACCTTGAACTTGCCAAGACGCGAGCGGACTGGAAGGTCAATTCCCTTGAGCTGGACAGATGCGTGTCGGACCTGCTAGCTTCCCATGCATCACCCTAACGCTTCATGATCCACTAATCTCAAGATACTATACCAAGACGTCTGGTGACAGTCCGTATCTCGTGATGAGAGAAGGGGAAAGGGGTGAGAGGGGATCACTGCTTTGTGGCAGACAGTTCCACGGATTCCACGCGTGGAAAGCATTAGGCGCCATGTGACTACAGGAAGCTGAGCATGGTAACCAGTTCAAATTCTGATGCTTGCACCATTGGACCCACACACACAGAAAAAAAGCCAGTTCTGACGGTTCAAATTGCGTTGCCCGCACCATTGGAGCCCACGCACACAAACTTTTGCTCGCTACGCTCGCAGAACCAGTCATCGCTTTTTCGTCTCCAACAGGAAATCGCCAGTCGTATCAATCATCCCCACCACGCGTCCGAGATCCGTGGATACGTGGTCGCCGGACTCGGAATTCAGGAATTATGAGAATAGAGCGGAAATGGAAGCCAGACTGTTGAAAGCCGTATTGAGAATGCGAGATTTGAAAAAACAGACGTAGTACTTGGGTTTGAAGCTACATCCGAAGTTCTCCTTCATGCGATAATGAATATCCTTTGGGTTCGCTGGGGTGCCGCCTAAGTCCACTGTGGTATAGCCCATCTCTGAGGCCTTCCTTATGCCATGCCAGAACAAGGTGTACATGGGGCTGTACCTGTTCGAGACTTTCCTATTCAACGACGCGGCCTCAAAATACATGGTTCTCTTTGCATCGTGCAAGAAGACTAGCAATCCTCCTGCAACTGTCTCATTTTTCCGAAGAAGGAAGACGAGCATTTCATGTGGGGAGGACGACGTCATGAAGGTCTGCCTCAAATGTTCGAAATGTGAGAATTCATAGTATATAGTAAGCCTTGTGCGCAAGCACTGCAAGTTTGCCTTGTAGTACGCATAAAAACTTGCAAGTTCCTCTTCAGATTTGATTTCGTCTACTACCCAACCGTCCCTTTCACAGCGGCTGCATCTGCGCCTGTCTTTCTTTGAAAGACTATTCCAAATCCTCTCTGGACTGTACTCTCGTAAATCCAGTATCATGTTTCCTGCCGAAGGACCGGACTCATGACGAGGATGAAGATTCATGCTCCTGAAACAATCCTTCGCATCATGAGCTAGATTTATCTTTGTGAGTGTGAGCCTCTCTTTCATCATTATCTCCTTGCACTTGAGGGCAATTTGCCGCGCCACTAGTGCATCGTCTGGGTATCTGAAGACGATATTTCGGATATTTTGCAGCGCAGTAATTGGGAAGAACCCCTTCGCGACAAACTCTGTCTCGTAGAAGGGACAAAGGGCTGCCACCTCACCGTCGCGGTACACAAGGAAATATCTGGTCTTGTTGCTACGTTCTACAATCTCTTTCCACTTCAGAGTGTGGTAGAAGCTCCCCTGCCCGTTTTCCTCGTTGAGCTTATTCCAATCTCTCGCGTTCGAGCTTTTGAGTTCCTCGCAGGAGTACTCCTTGCCTTTGGCCAATAGCCCTTTCCCCAGTAATGAGCGAGATCCGGACCCGCGTAAATGACTAGTCGAGTAATTTATGAAGTCTCCGGCCCGAAATTGCAGTCTGCAGAAGGAGTATGGTATCGGAGGTCAATATCCGTCGTTGTTCGTCGTCAGAAAAGTGTGTGGTGGTGGGTATAGTGGTGCGAACACACACTACGCATGGTGCGGGCACCCTAATTTGATTTTGTAGTTCTTGTGTGTGGGTAGCTTGGTGCGCTACTTGGCTCTTGTTTCAAACACTTTTGACAAAGGAACTATTTCAAGCTCTGAGATGCCGTTCAAAGCGTACATGTGTGAAAGTCGTTCCCTTTCTAAATTCTCATCTAGCGAATCACTCACAATGACAGTTGTCTTAAGGGCACCCTTATGCAGACAGACAAATGGCTCCTGTACTAGGATGCGTTCACTCGTCGGATCTCGTGTCAAAGGAACAACATTTACTCCCCATCTAGAGAAACGATCCAGTCGCGGCTTGTATTTCTTCTTGTACTGAAGCACCCCATCCCGCAAGAACGGTCGATTAACCCCGAAACTTACTTCTTTGTATCCTAGGCCCCTGATGTACTCTATCGAAAACCAATAAACGGCGTGTAGCGCCCCGAGTTTCACATATTTCTCATCCGCGTTCTTGACTCCGAGATGGGCCATGGTCCAAGTATTCCCGCTTGTAAGAAGGGCACCCGAAACCCAATCTTGATCGAGTCCCACCTTGAGTAGTAACCAGGTGTCTGGCAGCGGATCAACCGCCACAGCTCTAAGGAGTGATGGGAGCCAAAACTGATCGATCGGATGCCTCTTAGTCACGTATGGAATGCAATAGTCCTTGATGAATTCTTTGATCTCCTCCTTGCTCCGGGTCACACTATAATGAAAGCCACGACCCTTGATCTTCTGAACGTCGTTCTTGAGGCTTGCGACCTGCAGCAGCTCCTCTTTGGATGAAATGTCCACTGTCAGTTGCAAAAAAATTGGCAAGAAAAAGGATCGACCTTGGCTGCGCCCGCTAAATGTCGACACGACTCGGAATAGTGAGAACGGCGACCGAATGAGAAGGAAGGAACACGAATGGTGTTTTGCAAGAAGGTGCAAGCTCCACAACCAATGCCTTCCAAGATCAATCTCCTGTTCGATCTCTCGAAAGATTTGTCCTGTGAAGAAATACTTGCTGAGTCTATCGGACATATTCGCTGCCAGGACTGAGACCGTTTCGTCCTCCTGATCTGTTTCTCCACGGAAAAGGAAAACCCTCGGAAACAGAATTGCGATCGTTGAAACAATGCCCCAACACTTTTGGAGTTGCTTCTCAAGAAATCTCCGAATGCGAACTCGAAGTTTCAGCAGATGGAAGGTCTCCGTGGCTCAGCGACCTCTTCATCGTACATTCAGGGATCTACAGCGCTAGGAACAAAATAGAATGACCGGAGCAATATGAGTTTAGTTACTGCAGTTGTGAGAGGGACGTTGATCGAACGGGGTTAGGCTGCGGAGAGGGGGTCTCCTGATGCGCGACGACGACGAAAAACTACTCCTTTCGAGGAACTGCTTCTTGAGTCAATAGGATCAATGCATGGAACAAGTTCAAATGATCGGTAACCAGGGCTCCGCTTGGTCCCAACACGCGTCGCATCTCGTAGATCGCTTTCTGGTAGTCTGGCACATACCACAGGTTGTGAATAATATGATTTTGTCGAAGCAACGGTCTGAGAACGGTAAGTTGGTCATATCAGCCAGTACGACATGACACCTACTTCCAATCGTTTGCCTTGCGGCTTTAATGAGTATGGGACTAACATCCAATGCAACAACATCGCAGCCCTTTGAGGCGAGCTCAGATGCAAATCGCCCATTGCCAGTCCCGTTATCTAGAACTAATTCTCTTGGCTTGCAGTCTATGAGACTGAGAAGAAACAAATCATAGGGTTCTCTCGGAGCTTTGTACGCAAGCCAACGCTGAATACGAGTGTGAGGCCTGGTTCCAGGGAACCTAACACTCGAAAAAGAATTCAAAAACTCTCTCCTTTCACATGAGCCAACAGAATGGCCTGATCCGCATGATAAGGCGCCGAGGCGGCTATTGACGCTCTTGTCGACCTTCGAACAACGCCGACACCGCTTTACGAGCCAACTTTCTGGGCCCATCAGCCCAGGCAAGAGCCAGCCTAAGGTACAGATTGCTACAGTATGTTTTGTTCAAGCTGAATGTGGGCGTCGGCTTTGCCCCAAGTTCCTCCTTAAAATGCGTCACTCCCTCCGTTACTCCACCTCCAAAATCTACGGTTCGCATTCCCTGACGGGCTGAGTGGCGCATTAGTTCATGCCATAGCAGATTTGCAGGCCTAATTCCAGCATAACGTCGATCTATGCCCGCGAGCCACGCTATGGCTACGCGGTTGAATTTGAGAGCGATAAGAAATCCGATTAGCCTCCCTTCATGCTTACATAGGTAGACATCCTTCAGGTCGTTGCTCCAATTGAGGACGTACGAAACTTCGTCCAATGAATATCTTGGATGGGTGCCGCCATGAACCATTGTCATCGTGTGTAATAGGAATACTTCCTTATTGCTAACCGGAGTGTTTACCTCTACTATTCCGCCTCGTCTATGGCCTTGTCTTACCTGTTCTCTAAATGCTTTGCCATGAGTCTTCATGACCAGAGATTCATCCTCTGGTACGTCGCACATCCAAGTGCGCCACTCTCTTATGCAAAAGCCAGCCTTCAGCCAGGGCTCAAAGCACGCGTGATCAAAATATGGATCCCAGATACGAAATTCTGCACACAACACTCCTCTTTCTACAAGTTCTCTATCTATGATATCGATCAGTTGCAAATAGGCCCTCTTCCTCGCTTGTGGTTCCAGACCGTCTCGAAGGATTGGGCCAGAAAAGTGCCATACAGGTATTGAATCACCTCGCTTTCCGAACCAGGAAAGAGGTTCTATGCACAGCGTGGTCAGGCCCAGAATATCCTCGTCATTCTCATGAACGGAGAATCGCAAGATTTCCCTCTGCTTGAAACCGGCTAGGAATTCCCCCCACTCCCATGTGTGCCAGAAGTGAGAGTAGGTTTGCCGAATTAGAAACGCATTCCATGCTTCTCTGTCAAGCTGATTTAGAAGAACCTGCATGAGGAGCCACCAGACTGAGAAGAAGTAAAACGATCAGTCGGTCCTTGGCTTACGGAAGTTCCAGTAGGAGAGCGAGTCTCCGCTTCGCAGTAGGCGGAAGCCTCCCTGTACGGTTGAACACTCGCTGCAGTCATTGTACGTTGTTGTCTTATGCATTCCTCAAATATGTGCATAGACAATTCCATTATCATGTTAATCAGCTTGAACGAGTAAATCGTTAAGACATTTCTCAAGCACTAAGGAATTCTTTTTCCAGTCTGCTCTAATTCCTGCGAGACGCAGGTTGGCGTGGCTCATTCTCGACCTCAACCCATCGTTTTGCAGGAGCTTCACGATGCGAACAGCAAGGGTGCCGGTGTCTCCGGGTGGAACAAGAAAACCATTCTCGCCATCTCTAATCCATTCCCTGTTACCCGCAATATCGGTTACGACGACCGGTGACCCGCATGCAAGAGCCTCCATTAGGCTTGCTGAAGACCCATTCAGCAAAATGCCATCTGTGCAAATGAACACGTGTTGATCCTCTTCGAACACCTCTAACACCTGTAACCTCTAACACCTGTCCCCAGGGAATTTCGACACAACCATTGACTTCACCCAAGCGTCCTCTCGTGATCGTCTTCGCTCCAGCCGGGCGCCAAGAGAGCTATCTTGATGTCGAAATCGGGGGGCAGGTTACTACGGATTATTCCTACGAAACCGGGCATCTGCCTAGTCCGACAATACATACTGTTGAGATTGCATATAAAAGAACGAGAGTTTACAGAGCCACAACAACTACAACTTCGTCGGAAGAATACAAGAGAGCATGATCAACGCACAATTAGCTCCTGCGTCGGACGGTGAGGGTGAACGGTTCATAAACCAAATAGAGGGTTCGGCCGATTGACTGAGTGTCGCAAGTGAATGAAGCACCTTTGGAGACCAAGGAACCGGATCCGTCTTCCCACCCTAGGAGGTAGTACGATGTGCCATTGAGAACCACCACGCCGGGTGCAGTGAGAGTCTCAGGACCCTGAGGTGTCAAATACAGCGGAGTCGACGAATATCCTGGAAAACTAACTGGCAGCTCCTGTCCCAAGTTGGTCTTGGCCTTTATTGTTACACTCGACCAAGTCAGATACAGGTCCGAAACAACAGGATAAAGCGTCGGGTAGAATGGATCATTGCCTGAAAGGGGGAGACAGTAGGTTGTCACCCCCGTCGCATACTTGTATGCGATCGTTAACGCGGTCCGAACGTAGTCAGGAGTGGGGACCGTACCATTCTGTCTGAAAGGACCCCACCATGTATCGGGATTGTTGGCATAAATCACAACCTGCAGGTCCTTGCCTTGCAGTAGGCCTCCGATTCTTTCGAGTTCGTACTCCAAGTCACCTACGTTAGTGTTCCAGTGAGCAATCCACATGCCGTCTATGATATCACCGTAGCTCTGAACAAAGTCGGTGGCAACTGTCCCAGCAAAGCCCGCTGGAAGCGTGTAAGCCCCGACCAATAACTTGAGATTCCTATTCACACTGTGGAGTGCCGTGTAGATCTGTTTAACGTAGGAGACGGTGAATGGTCCATTTGGATCACCATTACTGTTGCTCAGGACCGGGTTGATTTTGTGTATGAAATCGTCAATTATCATGGCCTTTAGGTTTGGGTACGCGACGGACAGTTGCGATAGCTGGCGTGCCCACACTACAAAGTCATCACCGTACGGAACAGGGGGAGTCGCTTCAGGCCACGGAACCGAGAGGACCACTCGGACGCTGATGTCTTCCTTCGCGGCCGCTTGGAGAAATCCAGGCAAGTCCTCCCAGTCAGTCGACCGATGAAGCACGAGATAGTCGTAAGTGTTTGCGTGTAGTGCCTTGATTGAGGTGATCATACCCGCTGTGTCGATGTGCCCAGTCGCACTTCTGAGCTCCGCTGAGTATGTGCCGAGTGCCCTCGGGCCGCTGTCTGAAGAGGCCCAAGCGCTTGGTACTTGGGGAATCAAAAGACCCAGCAAGATGAAGATGAATAGTAGGAAATGCAGAGACCGGCTGGTGGTACGTACAGAGCCATTCTTGGAGGCTCGTCTGCTGCTGTGCACCATACGCGTTCGATGGACATCGCGCTCTTGTCAGACCTAACGATGGTGTGACTATCATTGCCAGATTCGGGTGACGATCTGACAGCTTTCGCATCAACCTAGGTTCCCGCGCTGAGCGGTTGTGAAGCTCTAAGTCTTGATGGAAGTAGAGATGTGGGCGACTGGAATGCTCAGAAGCGAATTCATAGCCTACGACGACATCAATCAATAAGCGTGCTGTGTAGGAAAGCTGCGGTTCTTGAGCCCCCCTCTATTTCACCAATGCTGGTTTCTCGGCGTTTTCGCATCTAGGCGCTTGAACCCATTGACAACATACTTGATTGTAGTAGGTGTGAGTGGAATGCCCTAGTCCCCGTAATTGCCCGATATGATCTCAAGACGATCAGCGACATTGTAATGTTGTAGACCGTTGACAATACTTGTGTCGTGGGGGAGGGAGCCTCTGACACTTGTGATTGTCGTACTAACTAGCTAGGCTCGGTAACCGACTTTGAAGCACTGCAATGGCTCCTCTCGTTCTCGGTGTGATCGCCTTCTTGACTATGTCCTCATCAAGTGTCATCGTGGGGGCACAGACATCTGTAATGACCGGTATTCCGCCCGCGAATACTACGGCAGCAGCGGACGCGCCGAAAGTGTTGGTGGGAACTATTACCTCGTCGCCGTGTCTCAGTGCCCGAGTCCTCAACACAATATGAAGAGCAGCAGTTCCTGAGTTTACCGCAACAGCATGCCGGACGCCAACGAGGTCCCTAAACTGTTGTTCGAATTCTCTCGTGTATTCTCCTAGGGTCAACTTTCCCGAAATCAAAATCCTTTCCAAGTGTTGCTTCATCTCTTCGATATCAGACTTGGGAAAATAGGGTTTGGCGGGAGGTATCAGTTCCGAAGACATATCCAATGACCTTTCTAGACGGAGCAGGGGCTCCAGCTCATAACACTTACCTCAATGTGCGATCGCTTTTCGCGAGTTTGTGAGCGCTCTGCTTCAATCCAATTTCGGCTGCAAGATCTGCCTAGGCAACTTCGCCCTGGGTATTGGATTAACCGGCCGCTCGAGCGGGTCACAAAATCAGGTGCTCTATGCATTTCTCAAGCACCAAGGAGTTTGTCTTCCAGTCCGCCTTTGCCTTTGCAAGGTTCAGGTTGGCGCGCTTGATTCTCAGCCTGAGCGCATCGTCTTGCAGAAGCTTCGCAATGCAAACGGCAAGGGCTGAGGTGTCACCGGGTGAAACAAGAAAGCCGTTCTCGCCATGAGCAATCCATTCCCTGTTCCCAGGAATATCCGTCACGACAACCGGAAGCCCGCATCCAAGCGCCTCCATTAGACTCGCCGAAGACCCATCTGAGAAAGATGTGGACACATAGATCTCCGCCGCGTTGAGGATCCTCGGGAGCTGCTTATTCGCGACATATCCAAGAAATCTCACGTTTTGCTCGATTCCGAGCTGTCTTGCGAGGGACTTGTGGTATTCAAGTAGAGGCCCGTCACCCGCTATCAAGAACATTACGTCCCTGATTTCTTCCAGAATCCGAGGTATCGCGCGTATCAAGTATTCAACACCGTACAGCGACGAATGCGTTCGAATGCTGATGATTATTCTGCTGGTGTGCAACCTCAGTTCTCGTCGCATTTGCGCTTTGTCCTGAGGTCTGAACCTGTCAAGATCGATTCCCCAAGGGAAGCAGTACACTTTCGATCGGTCACACCCGAGTTCCAACACTGCTCTTCTCTGCACCTCACTATCCACGATTATCGCGTCAGCTGATCTAACTGTCAGCTTTCCAAAGATGCGAAGGACAAGTGACTCCTTAACCTCAATCAGGACATCGCTGCCCCAGGCCGCTACGACAAGCGGATGAATACCTGCCCTTCCGCAGCAGAAGCCGCTCGCTCGCGAGACCCAGTTACCATAGACGACATCGGGACTCAATATTCTCGTGAGCAATGCGATCCTGAGAATACGAATGACATAATCCAATGGCCACCCAAAGACTCGAGGAAGAGATGTTGGTAGTGGAAGGTCGCGCAAGAGGATGAATCTTGCACTTCTCGGAATAATGTTCCGGTTGGGCGGTTTACTCCAAGATCGAGCGAAGAACGCGACAATCACATCGTAGTTCTTGCACAGAACCTCAAGAAAACGATACTCGTAGAGGTTGTAGTGCGGCTGCCAATCGGGAAAACCACAGGTTTGATAAAAGTACAGTATTGTCTTCCTGTGCCTCGCAGCAGTCGCATGTGCTGCTCTTGCAGCATTAGGTTTGCCCGTTCGACCAATCCCCGAAATCAGAACGTATTTCTTGAAACGACCGCTAACCTCGAACATCCATGACCAGGCACGCTTAGCTTATGGATTCTTAATAACGACAACGTCACCAGACGAATAAATGATATTCGCGTGATCGAGTGTTGACAAAAGATCATTCTCAGAAACGTTTCCAAGATCAGGAGTGCGGGTAATGCTCACCCTGAGGAAAACGAAAACTCCAGGATGCTGTTGAACCCACTCATGGAGTGTTCCTCCGACTGGAACCGACAATATTTCCACTTCCTTTACACTGAGTGCGCCGGCGTAATCAAATGTAAGTCGGACCCCGTAAACAACATGCGCCGAGATTCTCTCCCGAGAGAAGTCTGCGACAACCTGCCATTCACCCGAGCTCAATCGGCTGTCGGTATTGGAAATTATCGGAGAACTCCGGTCATAAATGCCAGCAGATACTGCGTAGTAAACGGAAGGGACAAGAATGACGAAGATTAGACCAACCGTCAAGACCGTTCTTCTGGAAAACCTGAAAGTCAGACTCCTAGGGACTACTCCAGTTAGTTGCCAACCCAGAAATTGCGCTACGAGAGGCGCCGTGAAGAAATAGAGGTATATTAGTCCTCTTCCCATCAGGGTCTCCCCAGCAGAGAGCCCGGCCAAGTACGGAGCGAGAAGCGCTCCAAAAAACAGGAAACCTGGGAGAGCCAGCCACATGGTAGTTCTCTCTTGAGCATTCCTCCTCAGTATGCGTCGAAGGAACGTTCCGAACGCAAGCAGGAAGTATGCTGCAAATCCCACATAAGTCAGAGCCACAACCCACATTGGTTTGCTGCCTGTAGGCAAGACTGGCGTCAATGTGAGCTCTGGAGAAAGCAATTCGGCATCGACAATAGCTCGAACATATCCTGCTATATTTGGGAAATAGTTAATAGCCGCGAAGATGGCCCAAGCTGCGACCAAAACAACAGCTGCTGTTCCGACAATATTCGTCAGGTTCGGCAGTCCCGTCGACGTATTCTTTCCGTACATCCAAGCGGTTGCACCCAAAACCAATAGCAGGGAAATGAACACATACGAAGTGAAAGCGTGCGTAATAGCAAGGCCTGCCATTCCAAGCAAAGCAACAAGAATCCACCCTATGTCTCTGTGTTTACTCCATGAGAGCAAGACCATTCCAAGAAAAACGAGTGCCAGGGTCTGGTGCACCATAAACGCGTCAAATGAAACAAACCAAGGGCTCAGAGCCGCCAGAGCCGCAGCAAGCCCACAAACCTGTCCTTGAGGCACCAAACTTGTGCAGTGGACGAGGGAATAGGTGCAGTATAAGAACATAACAGTGATTACACAAACAAAACTGCCGCCATATTTCAGCAAAGCTACCTGAGGAATGCGGGAAACCAGGGAAATAACAGACACGATAATTTCGATTCCTGGATAGTAACTGTAGTCACTTGCAAACCCAGTACCTTGCCCCCACTGCAATGCTCCTGTGGACAGTATGCGATTTACATTCTGCAATTCGAACTTCACATCAGTGGAGTCAATGATAGGGTATGGTACCGAGACTGCAATAAGCAATTGGAAGCATACCATGACTGTAACAGCTGTCACCATAGCGAAGCGTTTTTTCTTCAACACTGCCGAGATGAATAGGTGAACCGAGAGAAAAGCGAGAGTCAGTAGATAGGCAACATGAAAATATGTCGCACTGAACTGGTTTACGGCGATCTGTAACGTGACGATTCCACAGATGATCGATGTGACTGCACTAATATCGCACACAGTGTCCAGTTGCTTCATTGGAAAGACCAAAGAGGCTTCTCTCTATTCGGATGCCGCGTGTGTCTCTATCCTTGACGCAACGTGACACGAGCAGCTCGCGGTCACGCTCTCCGACGACAGTGTTTCGAGCAGATGTTCCGTCCCGATCATTCCTCACGTCGACTGGTAACCAAGCGCAGCGTATGCTTTCAGGAGCGTGTGCTGGGTCAAGGCCCATGAGTACCGCTGTTCCACTAGCCTCCGGCCGTTTGCCCCAAGGCGGCGGGCTTCGCTAGGGTGTAGAATAAGATAGTCAATTGCCTTGGCAATCTGCAAAGGAGAGGTGGGGTCCACAGTTATTCCGCATCTATGCAGAGATACCACTTCGTGTATGAGCGGAAAATCGCTCGCTATTACCGGGAGACCTCCGGCCATGTACTCAAAAAGCTTGTTCGGCAAGGATTCGATATTATTTGGAGTAGGCTTGAGAAGCACCACGCCAATGGCCGCCAGGCAGATTAGAGGAGGCAATAAATCGCGGCTTATATAGCCTGTGAACTTTACGGAAAGGTGTTGCTTCTTACACATCTCCTCAACCTCGTTCAGAAGCGGACCTCCACCGGCCACTAGAATTTCGACCTCGGATCTCACGATTCGTGACGCCTCCACCAAATTTGGAAGGGCTATCCCGGCACCAACAGCACCAACATAAATAACGACAGGCTTTGCGAAGTTCCAATTGAGGCGTGTCTGACTGGCAGCATCAAACCACTCTAGATCGACTAAGTTCCCAACTACATAGGAATCGACCTGCGCGCCGAGCTTTCTGGAGATAGCCTCATTTGACACGACTACGACATCAGGAACCTTTAGCAGAACCTTCTGAATAGCCAATCCAAGCCAGTAGCCCGCTGGTCCAAGATCCGCGCTAAGTATCGCGGGATAGTTCTCGTGTGAATCGAACACCAACTTGGCATGTGTCAGCCACTTGAGGAAAGTGGCAGGAATCAACGTGTCAAGATCATGGGCATGGATGACCTCGGGCCGCAGCCTCAAGGCGCTAATCACCGATCTCACCGAAAAAAGGCATGACGCAATGAGCTTCACAAGGAACTGCGCTGACATTGCGAATTTCTCGAACGATCGAGGAAGCCTCGGCTTCAACCAGACCAATTCATAGTGCTCACGTTTCTCGTATGGTGGCATGTGGCCATCCCTATTCCATGCTATCACTGCGACTCTATGTCCGTGTCTGGCTAGCGTTTTCGTTTCTCTCTCAACTCTAGGATCAGTTCGAAAAGTATAGCCGCCAAACAGAAGCATCACAACCCGCGCCATTGGCCGACACCACTCTTTACAACCTCAGGGCCATTTCGAAGTAGTGCCCATGTGCTTTCTGTGGCATCTCCGAAATTCCTCCTCTGCAATTCAAACGTCCTCTTGAGCCCTTCTTGAAGTGACACCGTTGGCAACCAGTCTAACAGACTTCTCATTCTTGTTGTATCTGCGCTGTATCTGTGCACCGTGGACCAGCTGGATCATATTCCACGCTAATTCTCTTGCCAGAAAGTTCAAACCATAAGGCAATGCCGTCGGACCAAAGAACGCCGCTTCATTATGTGTACGAATCACAACTGATATCGTAGGCTCGTACGGGTGACACGCACCTTCGTTTTCGATCCGCCCTTTTTTCCGAAAGTAGACCAAGATTGCTCCGTAGAACCCGAAGACTACTAGTGGTATTGAGAATACGACGCAGATGAATGCTAGAGCAGAATCGAGAACTTCCAAATCGAGCTACCTAATGGAAGCTTGCGTTACGGTCGCGTCAGCGCCGATTAGAATCTGTTCGCTACGAGCGGGTCCAAGCTTCAAGCATTCTCTTGTAGTTTCTGCCAATGGGAGATATTCTACTGATTTGATCTTCTTTGAACCATTTGTATCTGATCATTTCATTCGTCGGTTTGAGAGTTCCATACTTTTCAAGAAGGCCTCAATTGCATTAGATCTTTGGCCTGAATCGCGGTGTCTCTGACAAGAGCGGTACGAACGTTTCCAGTCCACCTGTATGCGGTGGAAAAACTCGCGCGGCGACTTGGAGAACGTTCATTGACCAGCACGCCAGCCGCGGATTGTTTGACTTGTCCTTGTCCTGAACATGTAGTCCTTCAGCAGTGGGTATCCCTCTGGCCGGCCCTATTCTATCAGGGTCTCGAATATTTCTGTGAATATTCCCGTCAGACTCGTACTCACGTCCCACTTGGGGTAATCTCCCCTCACCTTTCTCATATTCGTGATCCACCACAAGTGGTCACCTTCCCTTGCCGGGCCATTTTGCAGTCTCAGTTTCTTCGAGGTTATTTTCTCAATCAAATCAACCGCCTCTAGGAGGGATGTTGAGTTTGCTCTTCCTCCGCCAACGTTGTAGACTTCTCCAGGCCTAGGATCCTCTAGAAATTGCAGAAAAAGTCGAGCAAGATCTCTTGCGTGTATGACGTCTCTGACTTGATACCCTTCATGACCGTATATGGTCAGTGTTTCCCCTGAAAGGGCCTTCCTGACGAAGTGCGGCTCCCAATTATGTTGTTCTGTGGAGAGTGCCGACCCTCCCGTTATGCACCCCATACGGAATACCCCGGTCTTCAATCCATATAGCAACCCATACTCCTGGGTATAGTGGTCCCCCGCCAGCTTCGAAATCCCGAACGGAGTGTGCAAGCACCTATCTGTCCTAAGACTCTCATCAAAACCGCCTCTCAAACAGGGGTCAATGGGTTCAAGCCTTTTTCCGACTCTATCGTAACGGAAGTAGTTTGGGGTATCGCCATACACCTTGTTAGTTGAACAATAAATGAAAGTGGCTCCTCGATTGTGCTTTCTCATGGCCTCAAGCAAGAATAGAGTCCCCCACGCGTTTATCTCGAAATCCTCTATCGGGATCTCTATTGACCTCGGATGGGACGGCTGAGCCGCCGTGTGAATGACGGCATCCACCTTCCCAACTAACTCTATGATCTTCTCGTCGCGAATGTCGAGCTCGTAGTGTTCAATTTCACAATCTTTGAGCAACTTCTGGATTGTAACCTTTGTATTCGCCTCCTCCCCTAACAATCGGCCTCTCATGTAGTTGTCAACGCTCAGGACCCGATACCCATTTTCTGACAACAGTCTGCAGCATTCGGAGCCGACTAGACCCGCGCCCCCGGTCACAAGTACTCTCATTTGCTCTGCCTACACACTTGGGTAAGTGCAATCCCACAGGTGAGATGAGCAGTCATATCTGTTTCGCAACACGCCAAGGAATCAGACGCGAGTCACTGTACATGACGATAAGCTGGGCCTCGTCGTAGCTTCAAGGGAGCCCTAATCTGGTCGATCGACGAGTAGATTCGACCTTGTCGGGGGCGTATGGCTTCGGCCTAGCAGCAATCAGGCAGGCACCCATAGCCAACGAAAGCTGTGCAAGAACATAGGAACTAAGCAGAACACGCCCTCGCCTGTGGAACATCGCAGCTGCAAAGGGCATCAGAACAGCCAAATAGAAGGGATTTGACAAAGTCACTACGGCAAGGCAACCCAATCCTGCGAAGAATATCCAAGGGACGAGCACCAGGAGCGAGAGATGATACGGGAGTATTATCATCCCGAACTTTCCGTATTTAGGCGCCCAAACCATCCATAGATACATCAGCGTAGACTCGATGAGTATCTTTGATCTCTGCGTCTGCATCTGAAAACGCTCACGCAGCGTGGAAGGAACGTATTCAGAATAGATTGCAGTCGGTTCGTACACCAATCTTAGTCCCTGAGCCCTAGTCTCGCATGCAACACAACAATCTATGCTGCCTCTTGTTGTAGCTCCCATTCGTTCAAAAGCACTAGTCAAGATTGCCCTTCTTACTGCAACTATTTCGCCTTTCACATCGAAAGGCTGGTCAAGCATCGATTCCGCTTTGCTCAGGAAATGCTGTAGTTCTCGGTAATCTCTCTCCATACAAGTTGCGAATGTCTCATTGTCATTCAGAATGACTTGCCTACCTGTCACAGCACCTATTCCGGCGAACCTGAAGTGATCACACAGCTTCGCAACAGCATCACGCTCATAGAGTACTTCTGCACCTGACAACACTACTACGTCTCCTCGCGCACAGTGTAGCCCCTGCTTCGTAGCCGAGTTGTAGCCTCCTCTTGAATGCCTTGAGAAAAGCCTCAGATGTGTTCCGTCCACGTACCTATTCGCTATGTCTCGCGTTCCATCGGTGGATCCATCATCCACGATAATGGCTTCAATTCTCTCTTCAGGATATTCGAGTCCCAGCGTGTTTTGAATCTTGGCCTCTATGATCCTCTCCTCATTATGTGCCGGAATGATTATTGAGACGTTTGGCAGATACTTCTCATCTGATTCTGCATTATCCTGAGATGGGCCATGGCATGCGACTGTGGCTTTCAGAATTAGGAGGAAGGACCCGTACACGAAAATACACGCCAGCAGTGGAAGGATCGGAATGATGGGCATGAACCAGACGCTTAGTCCCGGCACTGAATTCGCATTCATTCCTCAAGACAGGCGTGTCGGCTTCTATGTCGCCAGCAGGGATGTCTCAGATGAATGGCGCGACGTCGAATCAGGTGGTGGACACCTTTCTCGGGAATCAGGCTACCAACAAATAGTATGTATCCGTTGTCTTCAACACCGTATCTTTGGAGCACGTTCCGATCCGCCCACCTAGGTGAAACCTTGGCCCCATACGGAACATAGACAGGTGATTTCCCATGTGTACTCTGATACAAGTTCTTCACATGTAGAGAATCCACAATTGTCACGTGCGGTAGATACAGAGGGAGTGAAGACGTAAGGCGAAGAAGGGTGCGAGCCCAACGGGGATAGCTCTCGGAATGACTGTGAGAACGGAACTGTCCGTCCCGAAGTAGTGGAGCATGTCAAAACCTCTTGTTATCGCATCAAGCGTTGAGATCAGCAACCGAAGGGGAAAGTCAACGAACTTGCTCGTTGTACGAGTGCCAATAGTGATCAGCCTGACCCCTTCGTACGAAGAATACTTCGAGGTTGAAGAGCCGCTACAGTAAACCGTTACTTTGTGCCCCTTTGCGCCAATCTCGTACTGACCTCTTCAACACACGTCTCGAATTCGCTGTAGTGAGCAGGAATGCCCAGAGTGTTCAGATAGGCTATTCTCATCTTCCTTCCTCCTGTCAGACTAGGCGAAGCTCGCACGGATTCTTAGCTTCACAAGTCTCAACAAGCATGCCAACCCGTCGGCAAAACGTATCTTCGAACGTCCCTTGAGACGGTATGCATAGGAGATCGGCACCTCTACTAGCCTTAGTTCCTTGTTCGCGAGAACAGCCGCCGCGATCCCGATCTCGGCAGCGAACCCATCTTCATCCCAAGTCAGTTCATTTAGTGCAAAGCGAGAGAACGCTTTGTGCCCTGTCATGACATCTGTCACTCGCCTGAAGAACAATAGTGTCGTCATTCCTGAGAGAATCCAGTTCCCTATGCGATGAGAGGCACTCATTCCCGCGCTTGAACCGAGAAAACGGGAACCAAAAACCGCGTCGGCCTCTCCTACCACGATCGGACGTGTGATCACGCCAATGTTCTCGGGCAGATACTCCAGATCTGCGTCTTGTATCACGAATATGTCACCGCTCCCATAGGCAAGCCCTGTTCTCAGAGCCGCGCCTTTGCCTCGGTTTCCCTCATGACGCACAATCTTGATGCCCGGGAACTCATCGTAAGGTGTGAGCTCAGGTTTCAGCCCTCTTTCCTTTCCTGCAACTCTCATGATGCTGTCTGCAAGCTCGAGTATGCCCAGAATCCTTGGCGTGCTATCGGTGGAACCATCGTCAACGATTATGATCTCTTTCCTGATTCCTTCGAGCCTGACCAGCCTGGAAAGAAGATCCCCAATGGTCTGTTCCTCGTTGTAAACGGGGACAATTATGGTCACTAGAGGGAATTTACTGGTCACGCTTTTCTTTCGCTGGTTGTCAATCCCAGACACAACCATTTCAAGTTCATAGAACTCCTCAAGAAATCGATAGCCACTCTCGGTCATTTCATAAGTCGTTCCGTGGGGAGCTGCAATGCTTCTAACAAGACCCAAGGTCAACATGCTCTCAATATACTTCTCAGACTCGGCCCAGTCGATAGCGAAGACATCACCCTTCTCAATCCTCTGCAAGAACTCAAGCACTTCACATCTCGCTCCATCGTAGACAATCTTGCGCATAGCTGTCGTAGTCAACTTTCTTCACAGCACGCTGGTTCTGCCGGGGTTTCTGAGTAAGAGGATTCAGCCGGTGCCATATCTGCTGAGCTTGCCAAGCGGGTAAGGCTGCGCTCGAAGTAAACGAGCAAAGGCCTCAAGTTGACCTCAGCAGGCGATGCGCAGGAGCGGGCAGAATCGAAGTTCTTGTCAAGGCATGCTGATGGGAAAGGCGAAGCGCTTCCCAGTAGCCTTCTGGATCTCCTATATCGAAGCGCAAGCTTTCGTCATACAACCGCCATGCAATGACCTTCTTTCCTGATTCTATGATCATCTGTATCGCATCTGTCAGCTGTATCTCGCCGCCCTTGCCGGGTCTAGTCGTCTCGAGTGCATCGAAGATGCTGGGACGAAACAGGTATACCGGCTCAATAGCCAGATTTGATACTGCATACTCAGGCTTCTCCACAACCGCGTCGACCTGATAGAGTCCAAGAGAAAGTTCGCGCCCTTCTATAATGCCCCGCTGACTCACGTCTGTCACTTGCTTCACTATGAAGGCGACGTCAGGTATCTTCGTCTCAAAGATCTCTGACAGACTGTGTAGGTGCTCATTCTGAGCGGAAACAATGTAGGTGTCGCCTGCGTGAACCAAGAACTCCTCGTCTCCAAGCGACTTCTTTGCTCTCAGAACGGCGTCCCCAAATCCCAAGGGCTTTGGCTGATTGATCCAAACTAGATTGGAATCATCAAGTCTCCTATAGAATGCAGATAGATCAGCAGCAAGGTGGTTCTTGCCTTGTCCGTTAAGGTGCAAAGTGTAATCGAGGTCTTGAGTGAAATGGTCTTCAATCACTCTCTTTCCTCGACCTATTATGAAAACGAACTCGCGAATTCCAGCATCGTAGAGCTGCTCAAAGACTAGGTGAACAAGAGGTTTCACAATGATGTTCCCGTTCTCTGACGGCGCGAATATCGGCAGCATTTCTTTGGGCTGTTCTATTGTAGCGGGAAGCAGCCTTGTTCCTGAGCCTGCGACAGGAATCACAGCCCTAGTGATCAATTCTCTATTCACCTAGGAGAGTTCATGTTCTATGCTTCTCTTCGCAGCGGTCTCGAGGGCGCAGGTCCATTGTGGATGGAGTCCTGCACATTGACCACGGCGACTCGAATGGTTAGAGGCATCTGCGTTTAATGTACTCTTGTGATGCAGCCAACTAGAAAATGCCTCAGGCGTTTTCCATATTCGAAGGTACGAGAATCGACAATACTCCACTCCCAGCAGGAATTCCTGCAGGAACGTAGTCGAGCAAGCGAAGAATGAGTCAAGCTACGGACTCTTTCAGGTACCATTGATAAGTCAGATCCAGCCCTTCCCTGAGCGTAACTCTTGGTTCGAAGCCTAGAAGATGCCTTGCCTTAGATATGTCGGGCACTCTTCGCCTGAGGTCTTCATACGATCGCCCGTAGAACTCATTGTAAGGTATGAGCTCAGGTTTCAGCTCTCCTTCCTTTCCTGCAACTCTTATGATGCTGTTCGCAAGCTCCATTATCCTGGTCTCAACTGGATTACCGATGTTAAGGACTTCTCCCAAGGCCTCTTTTCTCAGAAGCGACGTAACGGTTGCATCGATTCCATCAGCAATGAAAGTGAAAGACCGTGTTTGGTTCCCGTCTCCGTGAACTTGCGGTGCCTGGTTATTCAGGATCCTTCGCATGAAGATTGAGACAACGCCGCCGTAGTCGCTTGAGTCTTGGCGTGGCCCGTACGAGTTGAAGTAACGAAGAATGACGAGTGGAATATCGTATTCTTTGCGGTATGAGTGGCAAAGATGTTCATCGATAGATTTTGAGGTCGAGTAGCACCAGCGATCTATGTGCGATGGTCCGAGTATTCGACTGGATTCCTCGCTCAATGGGACGTCGGAGTTCTTTCCGTAGACTTCTGATGTCGATGCAAAGACGAAACGTTTCAGCCTCTTCCGCCTGCACGCTTCGAGCAGGTTGTATGTTCCAAAGACGTTCGTTCTGATTACTTCTATTGGATGCTCAACATAGTGCTTGACACCGACTCTTGCAGCGAGATGACAGACCGCATCAACGCCTTTCACCGCCCTGTTCACAGTCTTGGCATCGAGTACGTCTCCTTTGATAAGCCGAAATCCCTTTTCCCGCCTTACTCCGGAGAGATTACTCAACTTTCCAGAGGATAGATTATCCAAGCAGGTGACTTTGGCGCCATCCGTGAGCAAGCGCTCACAGAGATGACTTCCAATGAATCCCGCACCGCCTGTAACTAGAACGGAGAGACCTCGCGCGTCTGCGAACAACCCTAGACCCCCTCCAAGGATTCACGATTCGCCAATCCGATAGCTCTATACCGGACCTTCTCCGCAAAGCTGCACGGTTTATAGATACGCCTGCCATCCACCACTACTGGTCTTCTCATTAGTGAGATGAAATCCTCCGAGGTCAATTTCTGAAATTCGTCCCACTCAGTTGCCACGATGCAGCAATCCGCGCCTCGTATGCACTCTTGCATAGATTTCGCGTAATCAATCTTTCCTCGCAGAAGCTGACGTGCGTTCTCATTCGCTGCTGGATCATAGGCGACAACTTTGGCACCCAGCTTCAGCAACCTTTGAATGATGATCATCGATCGCGCCTCGCGCATATCGTCGGTCTCCGGCTTGAATGAGAGGCCAAGTACTGCAATTCGTTTCTGCCTAAGAGAATGGAGCTCTTCAAGGGCAAGCCGGACTGCATTCAACGCTTGCTTTTCGTTTATGTAAAGCACGGCCTTCAGCAACCGAGGTCTGTAATTGCATCGTTCGGATGCAGCCACCAGCGCTCGCACGTCCTTCGGAAAACACGAGCCGCCAAACCCCAAGCCCGCGTCAAGAAACTTTCTCCCTATCCGTGTGTCCAAACCTATGGCGTCAGCGACTTGAACTACATCCGCATCATTAACGTTCTCGCATATGTTCGCGATCTCATTGATGAATGATATCTTTGTCGCCAAGAATGCATTGCTTGCATACTTGGTCATTTCCGCGGAAGCAGAACTCATCCTAAGAATCGGAGGGGGTTTTCCGTCGTGGAACTTTCGGTAGAAGTCCTCCAGGAAATCACCCGTCCTCGGATCCAGGTCTCCAATTATGATCCGGTCAGGATTGTAAGTATCGTGAACTGCGCTTCCTTCCCTCAAGAATTCGGGATTCACCGCAAGTCCGAACGTTTCACCTATCTTCTTACCAGAAGCTTTCTGCAAGATGGGCTTGACGATCTTGCTTGTAGTTCCTGGTACCACGGTACTCCTGACCACGACGTGATGATAGCCTTCGGCCTGCTTGAGCGTCACCCCTATTTCCTTGGCTGCGAGCCGAACCTGACTTGGGTCTATGCTCCCGTCCATCTTGCCCGGGGTTCCAACGGCGACGAAAACGATATCCGAATTGAGGACCGCTTCTTGCATGTCCTTCGTGACGACGAGCCTTCCTGAGGAAAGTGAACGCTTCAGAGCTTCATCGATCAGAGGTTCGCGGAAGGGCGGCTTTCCCTGTTGGATTGCTTCATATTTCCTCTGGTCAATTTCGCGAAGTATCACAGAATAGCCCTTGTCAGCGTAACAACACGCCGAGACGAGCCCGACATACCCAGCGCCTACTATCGACAGCTTGGTCATGGCATTTCAGAACTGAACTCTGGACCTGGCAGACTGACATGAACGCATTCGAGTTCCGTTGGACTGCAAGCAGCGAGCGGAGAGTAGCCTGGCCTCAACTCTGGTTGAACATGACAAGCCCCAGGCTCGCCTAGTGACCTGAAAGACTACGCCTGCTTCTCTGCTGAAACGCTCGGTTCTGGCGAGGCCGGCTCGGGTTCCAGTGGGGCTGGTGGGGGCGTCGTTGCCATGGTCCATCCTATCCACGCGGCAATGCCAAGTATGCCAGCTACGGCCACGAATGCTGTAATCTGTAAGACTAGGATCGTGAACGTGTAGATGAGCCACGCGTAGAGCACGATGCCGGCGACGCTGCCGACGAGGATTACGGCACCGATTCCTTGATCTTTGTTCATTCTACGCGTTCACCTCCAATACACCAAGGTACAAGATGTACTTTCGATCCTGTAACCATTCTCTCATCCTCGGAGCCCAACTGAATACTCCGCCTGGTTTCGCGTACGTCTCAAACATCACGGCGACTCTGGCTTTGCCGGCTTTTGCGATGCGGTTCTGAAAGCCTTCAAGTAGTTTCAATGCGACGCGCAGTGTCTGCACCATCAGTCTTGTGTTGGTGATCTTGCCTCTGGCTTTGGCGACCCATAGAGCGCATCGGTAAAGCCCTCGCTCAGCAACACTCAGCATTCCCCAGCTATGGTTTCTCATACTCCTACGCTGAAACCCAGCGAGGCTGGAGTAGGTGAGTGAGTCTCCGCCTCGAAGTAGGAGGCTGCATGCAGAGCGCCTAGAATCCATGAGGAGGTATACCTACAACGGCGAAGGGCCGCCGTCAATAAAACCTCTTTTGGTGGAGTCTACTAGAAGATTAGTGGGAAGTTTCTAGAGTGACGATACTTGTTGATCTTCATCGAGCCTGTTCCGATTCGTTGCTTCTCGTCAGTCTGACCACGTCAAGCACATCGGTTAGGTTTCTGATCACCACATCGGCACATGCCATCTGTGGAATGAAGTCAAGAATGAGATCAGCTTGCTCTGCTTCCCGCATTGACCGGAGGCTGAGGGAAAGGGGGATTGAGCATTTCATTTGATGAGTTTCAGAAACTCCTGCTTAGTCAACTTGGTCTGCTCAATTATGTCCATGAGCGTGGACTTGTTTACCTCTTCATGAAGAGGTACGACGGTGCGCCTGCGATCGACATGTTTCAGGAAAACGTGACTGCCCTTCTGTCTGACAGGGACGAAGCCTACCTTAGCTAGGGCTTGATGATTTCTCTTCCTGATAGAACTGGGAGTCGCTCAGACAATGATGGGTATCAGCTTGCCGCCTTCCTTCTTGGCTTCGGCGTCGTACTCTTCGAGGACAAGCTCAAGGGCCTCTCTCAGGTTCGTGACGGCCTCTTCCTCGGTCTTGCCTTGGCTGATGGCCTCAGGCAGCTCGACACATCTAGCTGCATAGTAACCCGTTTCTTCATCCTTCCTAAGGCGAACGGTGAAGGTGCGTTGAACCATTTTCAATCCGCTTCTTGTAGGTGGCAAGCGAGCATATTTGCGTGTCGTTTGCCCGAAGTTGGTGAGCTGGTAGGTTTCTGGAAAGACAGAGTTGGGAAGTATCGGATAGTGTACAAGATGGATGAAACCAAGAAAGAGATCGTCTTCTATGACGTCGATCTTAGAAGGCGCATCTATCGCTAGCAGGCACATAGACTTCCCGACCACGCCGCCTTTCTCTATTTGGTTGATCGAGCACGGCCCAACCGAAACCATCTTCACCCAGCCGAGCGATCCGAGGACGAAGGCGTACATCGAAGGCGCCTTTGGCTAGTTGCGCTGAAGAGCCAGCCCGCTCGGTCTGTTGGCTTCCGAGGCTTTCAGGCTACCGAGTGCTTTAGGGTCAGGAGTTCAGGGGGAACGAATCTTCAGCTCGCGACGACCGAAGATAGCTCTCCTGATCGATAAGAGCGCTTTGTCAAAGGTCACCATGTGGGATACTGACGGCGACATGTAGTTTGCCAGTATCAGGGAATCTCTTCCTCCAAGCGAGTATCGCCCAGCGAGCACAAGCGCCGTCCTCGTTGTGTCCAGTGTTTGGTTGAGGAACAGGTTGTTTCTATCGTCCAAGGCCCCTCTCAGCGCCAGTCGTGCTCCCTCCGGTGACCACTTCAGCTTGAACACTAGGGCATGATAAGTTTCATGAATCACCGTTGGGTTGAGGGCCACACGTTTTGAGGCTAGCGACTTCACCTTTTTGTGCTGCGGGTGATCTCGGTCTAGGTAGGCAACGAGAACGTTTGAGTCTATCGCCAGATGCTTTTGATCTCTTCTGTTGTAGGCCATTCTGGTTTGCCTGTCCTCTCTGGAGCCAGCCCACACAATTGTTTCCACGCTCGCTTATGCTTCCGAAGTGGTCTGATTACCACGATGTCTCTTGCCTTCTCGATCGCAACCATCGCTCCACTCTTCAACCCCGCACTCTCCCTGATCTCCTCTGGGATCAGGACTCTGCCACGTTGATCTACGACGGTTTCGGTCATGAGCGCCTTTCCCACCAAGTCCGTGGGAATGGCCGCTAAAAAGCTTTCCATGGTAGCGATGGAGTCTCGTTTCTTGCTTCTGCAAACTTGCATATCGCGAGATGTGCTTGCCAGACATTTTGGGCAGAGTACGTATCGCTCACCATGACACTTGTCTTGCCAGCCGACAGGACCATCAACCTAAGACATATAGCGAACCGGACGGGTTCTCTCCTGATTCTCGTTGCGTGCAAATAGCCAAACGATCAGGCTGCCAAGATCAGTTGTGGCTGGACTGTACGAAGCTTCCTTGACACTCTCCGCGACTGAAGTCGGGAGATTCTCTGGGCTTGGTCGAGGCTCTTCATAGCTCCCATTCTCCCAGAGTTCCGGGTGG
>Ga0315282_10002224_pt1 | contig 36012 bp, 27 predicted proteins | sample YL17G07_20_MG_FD_203693 | JGI IMG/M metagenome (GOLD analysis project Ga0315282, IMG submission 203693) | Sediment microbial communities from Yellowstone Lake, YNP, Wyoming, USA - YL17G07_20 | ecosystem: Environmental > Aquatic > Freshwater > Lake > Sediment | place: USA: Wyoming | collected...
GATTCGTCCACGACCCTCAGCAGGTGGTGGCGCGCGGCACCAGTGTCCGGAACGGCTTGGTAAATCTTCCGCAGTTCGAGTGAGGCCTCGTAGCCTTCATTCCGAACGCAGACGACAAATTCGTTCATGCGCTTATTCAATTCCTTACTCCCACAGGTGCTTGACCCTGATTTCCTTTCTCCCAATTCCATGCGCTTCGTACCAATGGAGTTCAGCCTTGCATATCGTACCATCGGCGAGGCGGATTTTCCCGAATCCTTTTCGTTTTCGCCAGCGGCCTGCGCCGTAGCGTTTTCTGAGGCGGTCAACTTCGCGGATCGAGTTTCCCGCCGCAATGGTTTCGATGTCTGTAATCGAGCCGAGAAGTTCACACCACATGCCTGTGCAACCAACGGACCCCGCCAGAGTCCGGCTTTGAGATTCACCCAGCCAATCACCGCGACAACGGACAACTGACGACTGCTTTTGAAGAGCCGCAGGTCCAGAGAGCGGGACCTGCGCTACGCTCGGGACCTACGGTTTCAAGTACTGGTCGAGCCAACCCAATACCGTCTTATACCAAAGCTGGCTATTCTGCGGCTTCAGCACCCAGTGGCCTTCGTCGGGGAAGTAGAGTAGCCGCGAGGGCACGCCGCGCCGCTGCAAGGCGGTGAAGAGTTGAAAGGCCTGCCCATCCGGCACGCGGTAGTCGAGCGCGCCCTGCACCAGCAGCATGGGGGTCTCGATGTTCTGCACGTGGTTGGAGGGCGACGATTTCTCGTAGACCTCCCGCTTGATCCAGGGTGGTCCCTGGTGTTCCCTCTCATCGAACCAGATTTCCTCCGTCTCGCCGTACATGCTGCGCGAGTCGTAAACGCCGTCGTGAGACACCAGGGCCTTGAAGCGGTTGGTATGGCCGGCGATCCAGTCGATCATGTACCCGCCGAAGGAGGCGCCCGCCGCGCCCACGTGGTTCTTGTCAACGTAGGGCAGGCTTTCCAGGTAATCCGTCGCCATCATCACGTCCTGGAAGCAGGCGCCGCCCCAGTCGCCGGAAATTTCCTCCACGAACTCCTGGCCGTATCCAGTCGAGCCATGGAAATTGGTCATGATCACTACATAGCCGTGGGCGGCGAACATCTGGGCGTTCCAGCGGTAGCTCCAAGCGTCATCCCAAGCGCTTTGCGGGCCGCCGTGAACCAAAACGATGGCGGGATATTTCTTATTGGGGTCGAAGGCGGGGGGCTTCACCAGCAGGCTCTGAATCTTTGCGCCCAGCGCCCCTGGCGTGTTCACCGATTCGGCGGGATTCATGTCGAGTTCGGCAATCAACGCGTCATTAGCATGGGTGAGTTGTGTTAATGTCCCTTCCGGGACTGCGACGCGATAGATCTCCGTCGGCTGTGTCAGGCTGTTGCGGGTCAGCAGGAGTGATTTGCCATCCGGCGTGACCTGTACCTCATCGTTCATTCCAGCCAGAACTTTCTCGACCTTGGGTTTGCTCACGGAAGTTTTGAACACCGGTTGCAGGCCGTGCTCGGGCGCGGTGAAATAAATGGTGTCGCTGTCCGGAGCCCAGGCAAAACTCGATACCCATTGATCGAAGCCTGTGGTCAATTCCTTGATGCTTCCGGTTTGCCGGTCGTAAACGCGCAGGCGCAGCAAGTCGGATTCATAGCCATCGCGCGCCTGGGAAGTGTAGGCAATGTAGCGCCCGTCAGGCGAGTATTGAGGGGAAGCGTCGGAGCCGGGATTAGCTTTTGTAATGTTCCTTGCTTCACCACCTTTCGTGCTGACCAGAAAGAGATCGTTGTTAGTGGTCCAAGCGACCCGCGAGGCGCCTGAGCGGTTGGAGGTGAAGCAGGCCTCAGTGCCATCCGGAGAAATGTCGTAACCATCCGGCGCGCCGAGGAACCAGGTGGGGGAGTCCAGCGCGCCCGGGGTCAAGTCGAGCGGGGTGCCGCCCTGGGCGGAAACGGTGAATAAGTGGGTGTATTTGCCCTCCCGCCAGGCATCCCAATGGCGGAAGAGAAGCTCGTCAATCACCCGCGCTTTCACCTTGCTCTTTTCGGCTTCTTCGAGGCGCTTCTTGTTGCAAGCGTCGTCGGCGCAATCGGGGTACACCTGGGAGGTGAAAAGCAGCGCATCGCCTTGGCTCGCCCAGGTCACGCCGTCCGCTTGCGTCGAGATGCTGGTGAGCTGGCGCGCCTCGCCGCCATGGACGGGAATGATCCAGACCTGCGACTTGCCGCCGCGGGTCGAGATAAACGCGATGGATTCGCCGTCCGGTGACCAGCGCGGCCGCGAATCGGAGCCGTCGCCGGTGGTCAGTTGCTTCGGCGCAGCGCCATCCGCGCCCATCAGCCAGAGGTGTTTGACAACTTTATTGGCCTCGAAATCATCCGCGCCTTGCACGTAGGCGATCCAGCGGCCATCGGGAGAAACTTGCGGATCGGAAATCCTGTGAACCTTTATCAAATCGTCGAAAGTTATCGGCCGTTTTGCATTTGCCACATTGCCCCCTAATACAAAAAGCGTTGTTACACACAGCGTCGCTAATGTTTTCATAAAAGTGCCCCCAAAGGACCATTTCGAGCTTGTTCTCCGAGAACCAATATTTATATCAGAGCAGCGCCGCAAGGGTGGAAGGATTTTGAGCCTGAGATTGCAGGTTCGAGGTAGGCGTGCGATGGGAACAAGGGGTGCGCAAGACACACGTAAACCAAGTTTTGGGACTGCCATCTTCGGCCGTGGGCTATAATTAACAAACCGCCTGAGCGACTAAGTCACCGGAGGTCACATGCGGTGGCGAGTAATTATTCTGAGCGCGGCCGCTCTGCTAACTCTTAAGCCCACGAGTCTTCCTGCCCAGACATCTGGCCTGCCGACCGAGGAAGTCGCCCCACAAACCCCTTCCAAGCCGCCGGATGAGAACACACCGCGCGAACTGGTTTATCCCTATTACTCGTTGCGCGAAGGGACTGAGTCGGTGTTGAGTATGATGGACCGGGCGCCGCGGCCCGTCGAGTTGACGGTTGCGGTGCACAGCCAGTCGGGACAGACGGTGGTCTACCCGCCCAAGACTATCCAACCCAGCGAAGAAGTGGATATAGATGTCAAGAAGCTCCTGAATGATCTGAATATGGATTGGCGCGGCGATTTCCTGGAGGGGACGTTATCCATCCGTTTCAAGGGGGAAGGCAATCCGCTTGGTGGGCGAATGATCGTCACGGGCCCGCACGAAAGCTGGAACATCGGGCCGGTGTGGAGAACGGGAGAATCTGGCCAGAACATGGTCCCTGCGGAACTGGATACCCTCTGGTGGGACCTGGGCGGGACGCGCGATGTGACCATGCGCGTCAGCAACATCACGCCGCGCGCGGTGGTGGCCGACCTCTACCTGGAATTCTCCGGGAAGCAGCACAAGTTGGCCCCGCTGGAATTTGCTCCCTACCAGATGAAGAGGCTTTCGGTCACCGAGCTTCTCAATGGCATGAAACTGACCGCCTACCATGCGCCCATCGGAGGATTAAGCATCATCCCGCGTGGAGTCACCAACGCGCTCATCGCTCAGGGATACATCACCGACGCGGAATTGGGCCAGCAGAGCGGGGTGGAGTTTCCTCTGCCTCAATTACAGGCTGCCAGCGCTTTGCGCGCCACCGGAGTGCCCATCGGGCCGCCCAGCGCGGATTCGCCTTTCGCAGGCTTCAAGAACGGCAACTTCACGCCCCACCTCTACCTGCGCAATCTGCTCGATTCCGAGCAGACTGTCACTGTGACCGTGGAGTTTCCGGGCGAAGAGGGTCCTCGACTCGTCCCGCTTCCGCCCCTCAAGCTGCCAGGGTTTACAACGCAGGATATCCGGCTTGATTCCTACTACAGCTATCTCTCGCTACCTCTGCCTTACTGTGCGCTGCGCGCTCAGTACAACGGGCCGCCGGGCTCGGTCATCGGCCAACTTACGGTGGTAAATGAAAACAACGCCAGGGTGAATTCGATCCGGCTGGACAACGAAGGAAACGGCTACGCGGGATCACTGGCGTCTTATTGGGGCTTTGACGACGACACTGACTTCCTTGTCTTCCTCACCAACGCGGGCGACAAGGACTGCCATGTTGGCTTCAAGATCGAGGCCGGGGGCGTTGAATACTACCTGACGAACTTGAAACTGAGCCCCCACGAGAGCAAGTACATCAATCTGCGTGAACTAAGGGATAGACAGCAGGCGGATTTTCGCGGCAGCGTACTCCCGGCGACGGTCACTGAAGGCCGGCTCATGTACATTCGCGGGGATAACGTCCCCATGATCGGCCGTGTGGCCAGTGTGCCGCGCATCAAGTAGGGCGCCACATTACAGCGCATGGTACACAGCGCGGTCGGGTGGTCAGAACCAAACATGGCAGGGATCCCCTCGAATCCCATTATTAGATCGTCGGCTGACGGTCAGCATATTTCAGCCCACGGTGTCAGGGGTGGCGAATTCGGCGACGGCCAGCCCCAAAAACTCCATCACACAGGATCGGCGAGTTTGGTTAGAATGGAAACGGTAGATCTGCAATGTCAGCAGTGGCATGGCGTTGCGATCAGCTTGAGGGCTGTGGCAGATTGGCTATCAGTACGTTCGGGCGAGTGATTCGTTGTATCCGCAGAAGATCTGGCAGTTGGTCAGTTTCATGGAGAGGCAACTCTATCCGTCGGCCGATGGACCATATGGTCCGTCAGTTGACGGATAAACTTGCGCTACAACATTGACCCGCGGGAATGAATTCGTAGGGAGGTCACATGCAGAACGGGAGTTGCGACATCGGACTGATTGGTCTGGCTGTGATGGGCCAGAATCTCGTCTTAAATATGAATGACCACGGTTACAAAGTGGCCGTGTTCAACCGAACCGTCTCCAAGGTGGATGATTTCATCAACAACGAGGCCAAGGGTACGCAGGTGGTGGGGACGCACTCGATTGCCGAACTGGCGCAGTCACTCAAGCGGCCCCGGCGGGTGATGTTGATGGTAAAGGCCGGCGATACCGTTGATCACATGATTGATAGCCTGCTGCCCCACCTCGAACCGGGTGACATCATCATCGACGGCGGAAACTCGCACTGGCCGGACAGTAGCCGCCGCACAAAGTATCTTGCCGACAAAGGCCTGCTTTTCATCGGCACCGGCGTCTCCGGAGGCGAGGAAGGCGCGCGTCATGGCCCTTCCATCATGCCGGGCGGCAACCCAAAAGCCTGGCCATACGTGAAAGAGATTTTTCAGGCCATCGCCGCCAAAGTTGAAGACGGATCGCCTTGCTGCGAATGGGTGGGCGAAGACGGCGCGGGCCATTATGTGAAGATGGTCCACAACGGCATTGAGTACGGCGACATGCAACTCATCTGCGAGGCATATCAGTTGATGAAAGACATCCTCGGCCTCAACAGCGACGAACTGCACGCGGTGTTCGAGGAATGGAACAAAGGCGACCTGGACAGTTACCTGATCGACATCAGCAGCCAGATCTTCGCCAAGCGAGATGACGACGGATCGCCGATGGTGGATAAGATCCTCGACACCGCCGGCCAGAAGGGCACGGGCAAATGGACATGCCTCAGCGCCCTCGACCTCGGCATGCCGGTGACCCTGATCGGGGAAGCGGTGTTCTCCCGCTGCCTTTCGGCCCTCAAGGCGGAACGTGTGGCGGCCTCGGCCATTCTGCCCGGGCCCCAATGCCCCGCCGCCCCCGACCGTAAGGCTTCGATCGAAGACATCCGCCGAGCCCTGTACTGCTCCAAAATCGTTTCTTATGCTCAAGGGTACATGCTCCTGTGCGAAGCGGCCAAAGAGCAGGGCTGGAACCTCAACTTCGGCGGCATTGCTTTGATGTGGCGCGGCGGGTGCATTATCCGCAGCCGTTTCTTGGGTAAGATCAAGGCAGCCTTCGACCAGAATCCCCAACTTAGCAATTTGCTTCTGGATGACTTCTTCAGCAAGCTGCTGATCGAGTACCAGCCTGCTTGGCGGCGCGCCCTCGTTCAGGCGATTCAGTGCGGCGTGCCCACACCGGCGTTGAGCACGGCGCTGGCTTTTTACGACGGTTACCGCACTGCGCGCCTGCCCGCCAACCTGCTGCAAGCCCAGCGTGATTTCTTCGGCGCGCACACTTATGAACGCATAGACAAACCGCGTGGCCAGTTCTTCCATACTAATTGGACCGGCCACGGCGGGAGGGTAGCCTCGGGCGTCTACAACGTTTGATCAGGAGAAGGAAGATGAAATATGGTTTCAATATTCGCCAAGAGGGCGCCCTGGATCTCTTGTCTCTTGGCGCCCTGGTTCATCGCCTCGATCCGGGGATCATCCCCTTCCGCAAAGCCACCGAGTGCAAGATCCATGTCAGCGGCGGCGAATTTAATTGCGCCGCTAACCTGGCCGATTGCTTTGGCATGCAGACTGGCATCGCCACCGCGATGGTGGACTACCCGATCGGCGATCTGATCGCCGAACGCGTGCGGGCAATGGGCGTAAAGCCTTTCTACAAACGTTTCAAGCACAACGGCGTTAACGGTCCCAATATGGCCACCGTGTACAGCGATCGGGGCCAGGGCCTGCGCGGGCCGGTGGTCTTCTACAACCGGGCCAACGAAGCCGGCGCCATGCTCAAACCGGGCGACTTCGATTGGCCGGCCATCTTCGCTGCCGGCGTGCGCTGGTTCCACAGCGGCGGCATCTTCGCGGCCCTGTCGCCCACCACCGGCGAACTGATCGTCGAGGGCATGAAGGCTGCCAAGGCCGCCGGCGCGGTGACTTCGTTCGACTTGAACTACCGGGCCAAGCTCTGGAACGTCTGGGGCGGCCACGACCGGGCGCTGGCGGTGATCGCGCGTATTGTCGAGCACGCCGACGTTCTGGTGGGCAACGAGGAGGATCTTCAGATGGGTCTGGGCATCCCCGGACCGGAAGTCGCCGCGAAGTCCAAGCTCGACCCCAGCGCTTTCTTCGCCATGATCAAGAAAGTGGTGGCGAAGTATCCGCAAGTTAAAGTCGTTGCGACCACGCTACGCGAGGTCCACTCGACCAACCGCCACAGTTGGAGTGCTGTGGCCTGGATTGACGGCGACACTTATGTGGCGCCGACCGCCGAACTCGATGTACACGATCGGGTCGGTGGCGGCGACGGTTACGCCTCCGGCTTCTTCTATGGTCTGCTTACGGGTGAAGAGCCGGAAGAGGCGGTAAAACTGGGTTGGGCTCACGGAGCGCTGCTGACCACCTTTCCCGGTGACACCACCATGGCAACCCTGGAGCAGGTGCGAGGACTGGCAAAAGGCGGCTCAGCACGTATCCAGCGCTAGCAGGCCACGGAAAAACCCGTTTGGCCTGTCATTTCGAGGAGTCCCGATCTGATCGGGACGACGAGGAATCTCGCAATGCGTTGAAAATACTCAGAGCAAGATTCTTCTTCCGTCAGCTGACGGGCTGACGGATCGGAATGACAGCGTCGAGGAGGTTTCCCGCTGCCTGTTAGCATCGAATCCGCCGGAGGATTGTTTGGGGCGTGCAGTCATACGGTAAAGTTCCATAATCGCCCTCTGCCCTGAGTCCAACCGAATGATTTTGGCATCTAACTTAAGTTGCCGGGCAGCGAACGGGGCGTAGACTAAATTTGTGCTTGGGCGGGGTTGGACTCAGCTTTATTCAAACTCTGGAGGACTATTCCCTTGGACGGCCATGCTGTAGTAAGCGCGCAAAACAAACCTCTCGAACAAACGCAACTCGACCAACTCTGCATCAATACCATTCGGTTTCTTTCCGTAGACGCAGTTCAGAGGGCCAACTCGGGTCATCCCGGAATGCCCATGGGCGCTGCGCCCATGGCCTACATACTCTGGACGCGTTTCATGCAATACCATCCCCTCAAACCTCATTGGCCCAATCGGGACCGCTTCGTTCTCTCCGCCGGGCACGGCTCGATGCTTCTGTACAGTCTTCTTCATTTGACCGGATACGACCTCCCGCTCTCAGAGCTTCAGCAGTTCCGCCAATGGGGGAGCAAGACTCCGGGTCATCCCGAATACGGACTGGCGGATGGGATTGAAACGACTACCGGACCTTTGGGCCAGGGGTTCGGGACCGGCGTTGGCATGGCCATCGCGCAAAAGTATCTTGCCGCGCATTTTAACCGTCCTGGACACGAAATCGTAAACTACAAGATCTATGCCATCGTCAGCGATGGCGATCTGATGGAAGGCGTTGCCTCGGAAGCGGCTTCTCTGGCCGGCCACCTGGGGCTCAACAACCTCATCTACTTCTATGACGACAATCACATCTCGATTGAGGGTTCGACGCACTTGGCGTTCACGGAAGACCGCGCCGGGCGCTTCGAGGCTTACGGCTGGTTTGTGCAAAAGTTGGCGGACGGGAACGATCTGGAAGCGATAGATGGCGCGATTCGTGCCGCGCAGGCAGAAACCGAGAGGCCCTCCATCATCATGGTCCGAACGCACATTGGCTACGGCAGCCCCAACAAGCAGGACAGCGCCGAGGCGCATGGCAGCCCGTTGGGTGAAGAAGAGGTGAAGCTGAGTAAGCAGAACCTAGGTTGGCCCGTGGAGCCGAAGTTCTATATTCCCGAGGAGGCGCTTTCCTACTTTCGTAAAGCCATCGAGCGCGGCGAGAAAGCGGAGGCCGAATGGCAGACGCGAATGGCCAGGTACCGACAGGCTTATCCGGATCTGGCGGCGGAATGGGATCGTTTTGTCAAGGGCGAGCTTGCCGAGGGATGGATGGCCAAGCTTCCCACCTTTAGCGCTGCGGAAAAACCCATGGCGACCCGCCAGGCTTCTGGGAAGGTGCTGAATGCCATCTCACCCAGTCTGCCCACGCTCTTGGGCGGGTCGGCAGACCTGGCTCCCTCGACGAATACGCTGGTCAAGGGCGAGGGAGACTTCAGCAAGGGAAATTACGGCGCGCGTAATTTCCACTTCGGGGTGCGCGAACATGCCATGGGCACGATCATCAATGGCATGGCGCTGAGCGGGCTTATCCCTTATGGCGCCACGTTCTTCATTTTCTCTGACTATCTCAGGCCCGCCTTGCGTCTGGCGGCGCTGATGGAGGTTCATTCCATCTTTGTCTTCACGCACGACAGCATCTTTCTGGGCGAGGACGGACCTACTCATCAGCCCATCGAGCACTTAGCGGCGCTTCGCGCCATCCCGCACCTGAGCCTGATTAGGCCTGCCGACGCGAACGAAACGGCGGTGGCGTGGCGGGTAGCGATTGAGCATCGGGGTGGGCCAGTGGCGCTGTGCCTGACCCGTCAGGCCTTACCCATAATCGATCGCAGCAAGTATGGAGCAGCGGAAGGATTGGCCAAGGGCGCTTATGTGCTGGCAGATACCCAAGGGAAAACTCCGGAGATCATCCTGATTGCTTCGGGCTCCGAGGTCGCCCCGGCTCTTGAAGCTTATCAAAAGCTGACAGGAGAGGGAGTGGCGGCGCGGCTGGTGAGCATGCCATCGTGGGATCTCTTCGAGAAACAGCCCCAATCTTATCGCGACGAGGTTTTGCCCCCCGACGTGACAGTGCGGCTGGCCATCGAGGCTGCGGCGCCCTTCGGTTGGGAGCGCTTTGTCGGGACCAAGGGTGATGTGGTCGGGATCAAACGCTTTGGCGCGTCTGCACCGGCCAAGGCGCTGGCGGAGGGATTCGGCTTTACAGGGGCTAATATTCTACGATGCGCGCACAGGCTGCTGAGCCGGGCGGGGGGCTAGGGACTCGAGGCAATTCCGAGTGAGGTAGGCAGTAAGCAGAAGGCAGTAGGCAGTGGGCAGAAGATTTAGACAATGTGCTGGGGGCTGAAGGCTGGGGCAGCTCAATAATCAAAATTCAGAATTCAAGATTCAAGAGGGGCGTAGCGCCGAGCCCCCAATCTCCGACCCCCAGTCCCTAGCCCCACGGGCAAAGAGGGAACTCTATGGCAGAAAATCCTTTGAGGCAACTCAGGCAAGCTGGTCAGAGCGTGTGGTTTGACTACATTCGCCGCTGGGAAATGGTCTCCGGTCATTTGAAGCATTTGATCGACGAGGACGGGCTCTCCGGAGTCACCTCCAATCCCAGTATTTTTGAAAAGGCCATCGCCGGTAGCAAGGATTATGACGAGGTCATACAGAAGCTGGCGTATGAGAGAAAGGAAGCGGCACAGATTTTCGAGACTCTGGCGGTCGAGGATATTCAGATGGCCGCCGACCTATTTCTGCCCACGTACCAGGCGACAGACGCCAGGGATGGCTATGTGAGCATCGAGGTTTCCCCGACTTTGGCGCACGACACCGCCGGCACGATTCAGGAAGCCCGCCGGTTGTATCGTGCGGTCAACCGTCCCAATGTGCTGGTGAAGGTGCCTGGCACGGCGGAGGGACTGCCTGCCACCCAGCAACTTTTGGGCGAGGGGATTAACATCAACATCACGCTGCTATTTGCGATAGACCGCTACGAGCAAGTAGCCGACGCGTATATAGCCGCGCTCGAGAAGTTGGCTGGTGAAGGCAAGCCGCTGAAGCGGGTGGCTTCCGTGGCCAGCTTCTTTGTGAGCCGCATTGACACGCTTGTTGACCAGCAACTGGATGCCTTGCTGCGCGAGGCGAAGACGGACGAGGAGCGCCAAAAGATATCGGGGCTGTTCGGCAAAACAGCGATTGCTAATGCCAAGCTCGCCTACCAGCGGTTCAAGGAGATTTTTGCTGCCCCGCGCTTTCAAAAGCTGGCGCAAAAGGGGGCGCGCGTGCAGCGGATGCTGTGGGCATCGACGAGCACCAAGAATCCCAAGTATCGTGACATCCTCTACGCCGAGGAATTAATCGGTTCCGATACGATCGATACGATGCCCGCTTCCACCATGGACGCCTTTCGCGATCACGGCAAGGTGCGCGCCACGATCGAAGAGGGCCTGACGGAGGCTGGCCAGGTCATGGCCCAACTCGCGGAGGTGGGTATCGATCTCGCCGCCGTCACCCGCAAGCTCGAGGAACAAGGGGTCGAGGCTTTTGCGAAAGACTATCAAAAGCTCCTCCACAGCATTGCCGAAAAACGCGCGAAGGTCGTGGTTTCGTTTCCCAAAACAAATGCGGTCCCGGAAGCGTGCGGTCTCCCCGCGGCTGTGGACACTACCCTCGAGCGGCTCCAGCAGCAGAGGTTTCCGCAACGGCTCTGGGACCGCGACCCCTCCTTGTGGAAGAATGATCTTGCGCATCAGGAGGTCATCCGTAACGCTCTGGGATGGCTCCGGGTTTCTCACGCCATGCTGGGGCATTTCGAGGCGCTGGCGAGTTTCATTCAGGGAGTCAAGGCGTCGGGATATACCCACGCAGCCGTCCTAGGCATGGGAGGCAGCAGCCTCTGCGCGGATGTTTGCCGCGCTACGTTTGGGACGGCGCCGGGGTTTCTCCAGCTCCACGTGCTCGATTCGACAGTTCCCGCCAGCGTCGCAGAGATCGAGAAATCCGTCGATCTTGCGCACACGCTCTTTCTGGTGTCCAGCAAATCGGGGGGGACGCTCGAGCCGAACAGCTTCTTCAAGTACTTCTTCGAGCGTGTTCGCGCCTTGAAGGGTGAGCGGGCGGGCGAGAACTTCGTGGCCATCACCGATCCGGGTACTTCTCTCGAAAAGCTTTCGAGCCAAAAGAAATTCCGGTGCGTTTTTCCCGGAGTTCCTGATATAGGTGGACGGTATTCAGCTCTATCCAATTTCGGCATAGTGCCGGCGGCCCTTGCCGGTGTGGATGTGCAAACCTTGCTCGAGCGCGCTGAACGCATGGTTCACGCTGGCGGCGCGTGCGTGCCGGCGAAGGAGAATCCCGGCATGGTTCTGGGCGCGACCCTCACGGAAGCGGCGCGGCGAGGACGCGACAAGGTCACGTTTGTGATTTCCCAAGGCATCGAGAGCTTCGCGGACTGGGTCGAGCAACTCGTCGCTGAAAGCACCGGTAAAGAGGGCAAAGGTTTGTTGCCGGTGGCGGGAGAGGCCCTGGGTGCGCCGGAGGTCTATGGCAACGACCGGATCTTTGTTCGTCTCAAGTTGGAATCGGAAGCGGAGGACGGCGTCGACCAAGCGCTCCATGACCTCGAGACGGCGGGTCATCCTGTCATCCGAATCGGCCTACAGGACAAGCTGGACTTGGGTCAAGAGTTCTTCCGTTGGGAAGTGGCGACTGCAACGCTCGGCGCGCTGTTGGGGATCAATCCATTTGACCAGCCTAACGTGCAGGAGAGTAAAGAAAACACCCGGGATTTACTGGAGGGATTTTGCGCCCAGGGGAAATTTCCGGAACAAGAACCGCTTTTGGAATCTGACGACCTGAAATTCTACGGCGGCGGAGCTACACGCACGCACCTGGCGAAGCCGGGCGCCGGCGGCAAATCGCCGGAGGGATTGCTGGCGGCCTTTCTGAACCAGGCTGGGCCCGGCGACTACGTAGCGCTGATGGCGTACCTCGAGCCGCGGGTTGAGCACACGGCCGCGCTTCAGGCCCTGCGCATACGGCTGCGTGACTCTTTGCGCCTGGCGACGACGCTCGGTTATGGCCCACGCTTTTTACATTCCACTGGCCAACTCCACAAGGGTGGCGCCAACAACGGATTATTCATTCAGATTACCGCAGACGATGCCCAGGATTTGCCGATCCCCGGCGAGCCTTATAGTTTCTCCACCTTGAAGCAGGCTCAAGCTCTCGGCGACCTCCGCTCGCTCGAGAGCAAGCAGCGGCGGGTCATTCGGCTGCATCTTACGAAGGACGTAACGGCGCAATTGGCGGAGCTGGAAAGAATGGTCGAGAGCGGGTTCAAGCGATGGCTGACACGACGACGTTAAGCAACCCCCTGCGGGAGGGGATTCGGATTCACCGCACTCCTGACCCGTGCGCCATGGTGATCTTCGGGGCCTCCGGTGACCTGACGGAAAGAAAGCTGATTCCTGCGCTCTTCTACCTATCGCGCGAGCGCATGTTGCCCGCCGGGTTTTCGGTCATTGGGTGTGCTCGCACGCCGGCCACGGACGACAGTTTTCGGGAGAAGATGGGACAGGCAGTTAAGAAGTATCTGAAGCTCTCTGCCGAAAGCGACGCGTTTGTGGAAAGCTTCGGGAAGGGTATCCACTATATCGCCGATGACTTCGGCGACCCAGCGGCTTACGGGCAACTGAAGACCTTGCTGGATCGGCTCGACCGCGAACGCGGCACCTCTGGCAACCGTCTCTTCTACCTGGCCACACCGCCCAGTTTTTTCCCCGTTATCGTGAAGCACCTTGGGGCGGTGGGGCTGGCCACTCCGAAGTATCCTGAACAATCCTGGACGCGAATCATCATCGAGAAGCCTTTCGGTCGGGACCTTTCCAGCGCCAGGGAATTGAACCAGGTGATGACGCGGGTTTTCAGGGAAGAGCAGGTCTATCGCATCGACCATTATCTGGGGAAGGAAACGGTGCAGAACCTGTTGGTGTTTCGCTATGCCAACGGGATTTTCGAGCCGTTCTGGAACCGGCGCTACATTGATCACGTGCAGCTTTCGGTGGCCGAAGATTTGGGTGTCGAGAACCGCGGCTCTTACTACGAAGAGGCAGGCTTGCTGCGCGATATGATCCAGAACCACGTTCTGCAACTCCTCAGCCTGGTGGCCATGGAACCTCCCGCTACCTTCGACGCCACTTCCGTGCGCGATGAGAAGGCAAAGGTGCTGCGCGCCATACGGCCTCTGGCCACCGACCGGATCGACGAGTTCAGCGTGCGGGGCCAATACGGGGAGGGCTGGGTGGGCGGAAAGAAAGTTCCGGCCTACCGCTCCGAGCCCAAGGTCTCTCCCACCTCGACCACGGAGACTTATGCTGCCCTCAAGTTTTTCATCGACAACTGGCGCTGGGCAGATGTTCCCTTTTATCTCCGCTCCGGCAAGCGCCTGGCGAAACGAGTTTCCGAAATTTCAATCCAGTTCCGCCGCGTGCCGCACCTGCTTTTCAGAGGCGCGGGTGCAGACAACATCGAGCCAAACGTGCTTTCCGTTCACCTTCAGCCCAATGAGGGCATATCGCTGAAATTCTGCGCCAAACTCCCCGGCGCCACCATGCAAATCCGTCCTGTCCAGATGGAGTTTCGATACGGTGAATCGTTCGGCGCCTCGCCTCCCACTGCCTACGAGACCCTGCTGCTCGATTGCATGTTGGGCGACGCTACGCTGTTCAACCGCAGCGATGCGGTGGAGCTTGCCTGGGAATTGGTGGACCCGATCATAGGCCATTGGCAAGCGCAAGGACCTGAGGGACTCGCTTCCTACCAAGCCGGGTCATGGGGACCGGCGGAGGCTGATGCCTTGATCGAGCGAGACGGCCGCCAGTGGCACCGGCTGTGAAGAAGGCAGAGATGGCAGGAACAATCGAACCGATTGGCTTAGGCGAGCCCCGGCCGGCAAACGTCGCTGACCTGGAAGCCGAACTGTCGGCTTTGTGGCGGTCGGCGGCTGAAGATCCCGCGGCGAAGAATGCCCTGACCCGCGCCTGCACGTTGACACTGCTCATTTACGTGGAGAGCGACGAGGCGGCGTACGAGGTGAACGAGCTGGTTGCAGAGGTGACGCGCCAGAACCCTTGCCGGACGATTATCATGATGTTGGAGCCGCAAGCCACTCCGTCAGGGCTCGAGGCCTGGGTTTCCGCACATTGCCATCTGCCGGTCGCGGGCGAAAAACAGGTGTGCAGCGAGCAGATCACCATCCGTGCCCGCGGAGAGGCAGGGCCGGGGCTGGCCAGCGTGGTGCTGCCTCTGACGGTCTCCGAATTGCCAATTTTCCTTTGGTGGCGAGCCGGCGATTTTTCGCTGCCTCCGTATTTCGAGGAGATCCTCCGCGTTACGCAGCGCGTCATCGTGGACACAGCGCGGTTTTCACCCGGCGCAACGTATTTGCAGAACCTGGCCGCGTGGCTTCATAAGTCCTCGGGGAGGATTCAATTAACTGACTTGAACTGGAGCCGCATTACTCCCTGGCGCGAGCTCATTGCCCAATGTTTTGATTCGCCGGATCGGCGGCCCTACCTGGAGCGCCTCTCGGAGGTAAGAATTGAATACGAGCAGGGGTCGGCGCGCCTGGTGACCCAGCGCGCGCAGGGCCTGTTGCTAACCGGCTGGCTGGCCAGCCGTTTGGGATGGGAATTTTTGAAGTCCGAGAGACAGGAAGAAGCCCAGCCACGCACTTTCTATTTTCAGTCGGCCGCCGGCAAGGTGAAAGTGCAGCGCAACCTGAAAAGGGTTGACAACCCCTGTGGGGTTTGTTTCACCATTGAGTTGAGAGCTGAAGGGGCTTCTCCCGCCAGATTCTCGTTCATCCGCGGACCGGATGGGAAAGTGGTAAAGACGTTGGCCGAAGTGCCAGGCTCGCTGCCCGTGGGACGCTCAGTGCGGGTGGAAGTTCTGAATGAAGTTGAGATATTGAACGAAGAACTGAAATTGGGGGCTCGGGACCGGTTGTACGAGGAGGCCCTGGGTGTAGTGGCTCGCATGATCGCCCCCTGAGGCTGGAATTGCCGATTGTGAGAGCCAAAAATCGAAATTCGAAAATCGGCTTCAATCGGTCGAAGCGGCGCCCCTTCCGAGTTTCCAATTTCGAGTTTCGGATTTCGATTTTCGGCTCTAACCAGCAATCGGCAATCATTAAAGGAGCAGTCCGCCCATGATCAAACACCAAGTAAAAGTTTTTGGCAGCCTGGAGGAGATGAGCTGGGCGGCAGCGTGTGTTTTTGAAGACCTGTCGCGGCTCAAGCTTATCGAAGGCAAGTCTCTCTGCGCAGCGCTTTCCGGGGGGTTGACACCCCGGTTGTTGTATCAAATTCTCGCCAGCCCGACGCTTGCCGGACGCATTAGCTGGAAGAATGTTCAACTGTTTCAGGTGGATGAACGCTGCGTTCCACCCGACCACCCGGACAGCAACTATCGTATGATCCGTGAGGCGCTCCTGGATCACGCCGATATTCCCGCCGAGAATTTTCATCGCATGCGGGCTGAGCAGGGGGACCTCGAGCAGGCGGCGCGAGACTACGCCCATGAACTTGCCCGCGCCCTCGAGCCCCCGGACGGCGACAGGCCGCGCTTGGATTTGGTATTCCTGGGCATGGGGCCGGATGGGCACACGGCTTCGCTTTTTCCCGGGACTCCGGCGCTCGAGGAGCGGAACGTGTGGGTTCGGGCTAATCACGTCGAGCGCCTCGGAATGCGCCGACTAACCATGACCCTTCCATTGCTGAATAGCGCAGCCCAGGTGATTTTCCTGGTGGCGGGCGCCGACAAGGGAGAAGGCGTGCGCAAGGTGCTTGAGGGACCTCCAGGTGAGTTGCCGGCTCAGAGAATCCAGCCGCTAGACGGGACCTTGCAGTGGTTTCTGGACGAAGCGGCGGCGCGGAAGCTCAGTCCTGCCTCCCGAGGCGAGCGGTGACCAAAATTGCGCCTTCTATTCTTTCTGCGGATTTCATGCGTCTAGGCGAGCAGGTCCAGGCTGTCGAGGCCGCCGGCGTCGACCGATTTCAGGTCGACGTGATGGATGGCCGCTTTGTTCCCAATATCACCTTCGGCGCGCTGGCCATCGAGAGTCTGCGGCCCCGGACGCGCCTGAGCATCGAAGCCCATCTTATGGTCGAGCCGCCGGAAGATTTCATTGAGCGGTTCGCCAAAGCCGGCGCGGATACCATCATCGTCCACCAGGAGGCGACGCCGCACTTGCACCGCGCCATTCAGCAAATCCATCACCTGGGGAAAAAAGCCGGTGTGGCCATCAATCCGTCTACTCCCGCGAGCACGCTTTCCGAAATCCTGGGTAGCTTGCAACTGGTTTTGGTGATGACGGTCAATCCGGGATTCGGCGGCCAGGATTTCATCCCTGAAACGCTCGGCAAAATCCGCCAAGTCCGCAGCGCCCTCCAGGAACGCGGCCTTGATTGCGAAGTCGAAGTGGACGGGGGCATCAACAACCAGACCGCGCGGCTGGTGGTGGAGGCCGGCGCCGACGTGCTGGTGGCCGGCTCGTCGGTCTACGATTCGAAAGATGGCATTCCCGCCGCCATCCGGAGTCTTCTCGAAAGCTGCGCATGAGGTAGCGCAGGGCCCGCAGTCCGGCCCTGCGGTTCTTCCGCGCGAGATGCCGCCCCGGTTGTAGGGCAGGGCCCGCGGTCCGGCCCTGCGGTTCTTCCTGTCATGACCGGTGGAAAAGCCGCAAGGCTGGAGAGCGAGCCTTGCGCCACATCGCGAGCATTCCCCTGTTGCCTTTGCGCGCCCGTTGGCCTATAACAATTCCCCTGAAAAGCAAGCGTGGAGAGAGCAAACTGATTCTGGCTGGGGGAGGGAATTGTGGCCACGAGAAAAAAGAACGGGAAGCTGGAGAGGCGGGAATTCTTGAAGAAAGTGGCTGCCGGCGGGGCGTTGGCCGGCAGCGCTCGAGGGTTGGCTGGGGAGGAGCCGCGCGGAGCTGCGCACAGGGCCGCGCAAAAGTCAGCTTCGGGGTCGCCCCAGCTTCCCTCCTCGGCTAAGGAGGGACAGGTGGTGGTTGGGCCCGCTGCGGCTAGCCGCATCACCTTTCCACGCACTTTCAGCGGCCGAAATCTGAAGATGATTGCCTTCCCACTTGGTGGAATCGGCACGGGCACGATTTCGCTGGGTGGCCGGGGGCAGTTGCGCGATTGGGAGATTTTCAACCGGCCGGACAAGGGAAATACGCCTGATTACTGTTTTCCTGCCATCTGGGCACGAGCGGAAGGAAAGAAGCCGGTGGCTCGGGTCCTCGAGGCGCGGATCGAGCCGCCGTACGAAGGGCCGAGCGGGTTGGGGTCGAATAACGTGCCAGGCCTGCCGCGCCTTGCTTCCGCGAAGTTCACCGCCGCCTATCCATTTGCCTACCTCGAATTCGAAGACAAGAAGCTGCCCATCCGCGTCAGTCTGCATGCGTTTAATCCTCTTGTGCCCTTGGACGTTGAAGCGTCCGGTTGGCCCATCGCCGTGCTTCGTTACTACCTCAAGAATCCCAGCGCTGCGCCGGTGAAAGTGGGTGTGGCATTCAGCCTTGAAAACCCTGTGGGAAAGGAAGGGAGACAGGCGAACTTTCGCCGGCACGAGGGTGTCGCGGGCTTATTCATGGACAATCCCTTCCTACCCTCGACGGACCCGCTCAAGGGCTCAATGTTCTTGGGGGTCCTCGGCCGCGCTCCGGGAGCAACCGTTTCGTACCTGCGCGGGTGGAAAAGGACGCAGTGGTGGGATGGACCATTGACCTTTTGGGACGACTTCACGGATGATGGCGCTCTCATCAGCGACTCGCGCGCGGTGAGCCCTGTGGGTTCGATTGCCGTCACGCAATCGGTGCCTGGGGGCGGCGAAGCCGTCGTGGCATTCCTGCTCGCCTGGCATTTCCCCAACCGTACCCCGGAGCGTTGCGGATGGCCCGCGCCCGAAGAAGAGCAGAAGACAGTGGTAGTGGGGAACTACTATTGCCGGCAGTTCACGGACGCCTGGGCAGTGGCGCAGCAGGCGGCGCAGCAACTCCCCTCGCTGGAGGAGCGCAGCCGCCACTTTATTGCTACAGTGGCGTCTTCCACCTTGCCTCCGGCGGCCCTGGACGCGGCGCTCAGCAATCTCTCGACTTTGCGCACCAACACTGCCTTCCGCACTGCGGACGGCGAATTCCACGGCTTCGAGGGGTGTAACAATCAATCGGGATGCTGCCACGGGACTTGTACCCACGTATGGAACTACGAGCAGACGACGCCCTTCGTTTTCCCTTCGCTGGCGCATTCCATCCGCGAATCCGAATTCCTGCGCAACACACGCGAAGACGGCCTGATGGGTTTCCGCTCTTATCTGCCGGATGGGGAAAAAATCTGGGATAAGGCGGCCGCAGACGGCCAGATGGGCTGCCTGATGAAGCTCTACCGCGACTGGCAGCTTTCCGGCAACACGGAGTGGTTGCGGGGCCTGTGGCCCAATGCCAAAAGCGCGCTCGAATTCGCCTGGATCAAGGGCGGTTGGGACGCCAACCGCGACGGGGTGGCAGAGGGCGTTCAGCACAACACCTACGATGTCGAGTTCTACGGTCCCAATCCCCTCTGCGGCGTGTGGTACCTGGGCGCCTTGCGGGCAGGAGAAGAAATGGCGCGCGCCCTCGGCGACCAGGATGCGGCGGCGGAATACCGGCGACTCTTCGAGAGCGGCAGCAAATGGATCGACTCGAATCTGTTTAACGGCGAGTATTACATCCAGAAGATCGAGGGCCGGCCAAAAGAAGAGGTTTTTGAGGGAGTGCTAGTCGGCATGGGCGCAGCCGACCCCGGGAAACCTGACTATCAAATGGGCGAGGCCTGCCTGGTGGACCAATTGCTCGGCCAATACATGGCGCATGTGGCGGGACTCGGGTATCTGCTGGATGAGGAACACGTTCACAAGGCTTTGAAATCCGTTTTCCATTATAACTACGTCCCTGACTTGAGCGAGCACGACTGCGTCCAGCGCACCTACATGCTGAATGATGAGGGAGGCGTGCTGGTAGCGAGCTATGCCTCCGGCAAGCGGCCGGAAATCCCCTTTCCATATTTCGCCGAAGGTTGGACCGGCGAGGAGTATCAGTTCGCAGCCCATCTGGTGTTCGAGGGCATGACCGCAGAGGCGCAAGCCGTAGTGGAAAGCGCGCGCCTTCGCCACGACGGCGAGCGCCGGAACCCTTGGAATGAGCCGGAGTGCGGCCATCACTACGCGCGGGCCATGTCCGCGTGGGCGCTGGTGGTTGCTCTGAGCGGGTTTCACTACTCCGGCGTCGACCGCAAGCTGACACTGACCCCGCGCGTGCGCCCTCAAAACTTCCGTTGCTTCTGGTCGGCTCCCAGCGGATGGGGAAAGTTTTCTCAAACCATTAGCGCCGCCAGCCACGCAGTCGAGGTCGAAACGCTCGAAGGCTCGATGAGCGTAGCGAGCCTGGCCTTGGGAGGGAATGGCAAGGCGGCGCGCAAGAATGTCTCCGCCCGCCTTGGCCAGGAAGCATTGGCCGCCAGCTTGCGCGAAGAAGGCAAACTACGTGTGGTGGTGTTTGACCACGAAATTCGAATCGTGCCCGGCCAATCGCTCTCGATAAGCCTTCGGACGTGAAGCTCCGCTTCGAACATAGCTCGGGGGCATTAGGCGGGTTTGATTATGAATTCGGGTAGAATTGGAATTTGCTTCCTGACTCCTGAATCCGACTCCCGAACCCTGTTTCTTGATGCCGGAAGAAGTCTTGATCATCGGCGGCGGTTTTTCAGGCCTTGCGGCCGCAGTCGCACTGGCGGAAGAGGGTCATGGTGTGCGCCTGCTCGAGCAGAAGCCCTACCTGGGTGGGCGGGCGCGCTCTTTTCTAGATCCTGCAACAGGCTCCGTGGTGGACAATGGCCAGCACATTTTCATGGGCTGCTACCACGCGACGATTCGCTTCCTTTCGACGATCGGAACTCTGGATCGTATCCTCTTTCAAAAACGCTTGACCGTCCCTTTTCTCGACCGCCACGCCAGGCTGACTTTGCTCCAGTGTCCCGCTTTGCCCACACCCTGGCATGTCATGCTCGGTGTACTTCGATCGCGAAGTCTCTCGTTCAAAGAGAAGGTGCAAGTTGTGCGCCTCGGGGGATTGCTTCAGTGGGCGAAGGCGTTGGGCCATGATTCAAAAAAGCTGAGCGTGCGCGAGTGGCTCACCCGGCTTGGCCAATCCGAGCGCTTGCAGCGCAATTTTTGGGACCTGCTCTGCATTGCGGCGCTCAATGAGGATCCCAGGATTGCCAGCGCGGCCTTATTTGAGCGCGTGCTGCGGTTGGCCCTCTTTTCCTCGCCGCAAGACTCGTGCATCGGGATTCCCAGAGTGGGCTTGAGCGAGGTGTACGTTGATGCCGCCGCAGCCTACATCCGTGCAAGGGGCGGCAGAGTTGAGTACGGCCGAGGCGTGGCCGCTGTGCTGATCTCCGAGGGGCAGTGCCGCGGCGTGCGCCTTTCGAGTGGCGAGGAGATTGAGGCGAAGCGCGTGCTGAGCACCGTGCCCTCGTTTCAGCTCCCGGGCCTGCTGCCAGTTGAACTGCTGGGCCGGGAGCCTTACTTCGCCGCAGTTGCTTCCCTGCGGCCTGCGCCGATCATTTCCATCAACCTCTGGTTCGACCGGGCCATCACCGACCTTGATTTTGCCGGGTTGCGCGGCGTCACAATTCAGTGGCTGTTCAACAAAGGCAAGATCCTTGGCTCGAATGAGAATTATGTGTCGCTGGTCCTGAGCGGCGCCCACCAGCACATCGCCCGCCACAAGGAAGAGTTGTTGGACATGGCATTGCTCGAGCTCGGCGACCTTCTTCCGGGAGCGAAGAGAGCCAAGCTGCGGCGGTGGCTGATCATCAAGGAACGTCTCGCCACCTTCTCGCCCACCTGGGAGGCTGAGCCGTTACGCCCCACGGCCCGATCACCCGCGCGCGGCCTTTACCTGGCAGGCGATTGGACCGCTACAGGTTTGCCGGCTACCATTGAAAGCGCGGTCCAAAGTGGCTACACGGCCGCCAGGGCTATTCTGGACGATGCTCGAATTCATTGACAGAGGTGAAGATGCACACGCGCGCAAATGCATGTCGAATGGTATCGCTTCTTACCTTCCTGATTTTGGTTTTGGGCTCGAGCCTGAGTTTGTCATTCCGAGGAGTCCGTCAGCCGACGGACGACGAGGAATCTCGCACGGCCACCGCGTCCAGAGCGAGATTCCTCGCTCCGCTCGGAATGACACCGTTCGCAAACGTCGCGGTTAGGGGCCTTCAGGCGGCAGGCAAGCCTGCTGATCCTCGGCTGAAACCTGCCTACCGGTTTGAAAAGGGCGGATGGGTTTATGTTCACCTGGAGGGAACACCCGGCCAGATCGGTTTCCAGCACGGTTACTTGTTGGCCCCTGAAATCGCGGACGCTTTTGCAGCCGCGAAGCTGATGGACACCCACAGCACCCAGAAGGATTGGGATTTCTTCCGCCAGGCGGCGCGCGAGATGCTTTGGCCGAAGATCGATCAGGAATACAAAGAGGAACTCACTGGAATTACCGAGGGCCTGAAGGCGCACGGCGTCTCGATGGATATCGCCGACGTGGTGGCGCTGAACGCCTTTGAGGAACTGCCGGACTACTATGTACCCTGGTTCAACGCACAGCACAAGGTGGCCAGTGCGCCGCACCTGGTCAGCCCGGGGAATTGCAGCGCGTTCGTCGCCACCGGCAGCTACACCCGCGACCACAAGATTGTGATTGCGCATAACAATTGGACGGACTATCTGGATGGCGAACGTTGGCGAATCATCTTCGACATCGCGCCCCAGCACGGATACCGTATCCTGATGGACGGCTACCCTGGCGTCATTACTAGTGACGACGACTTCGGCGTGAACTCCAGCGGCATCATGGTGACGGAGACCACCATTTCGCAATTCCACGGTTGGGATCCGGATGGCAAGCCGGAGTTCATGCGCTCCCGCAAGGCGCTCCAATACGCGGCTTCAATTGACGACTACGAGCGCATCATGCTGGATGGCAATAACGGCGGCTACGCCAACGGTTGGTTGCTGGGTGATAACAAGACCGGCGAGATCGCCCAATTCGAGCTGGGGCTGAAGGCGCATCGGGTCTGGCGCACCAGGGAGGGCTATTTCGTGGGCTCAAACTTTGCCCGCGATCCGGAAGTGTTGGCTGAAGACACCACGTTTGACATCAACAACCTCGAGACTTCCCCCAACGCCCGCCGCATCCGCTGGGAGGACTTGATGCAGGAATCGAAGGGTAAGATCGACGTGAAGATGGCCGAGAAATTCATAGCCGATCATTACGATTCTTACCAGAAGAAAGCGGACCCCGACGAGCGTACTCTTTGTGGACACGGGGATCTTTCCCCGCGTGGCGAGGCGGTTTGGGAATGGCCGCCTTACTATCCTGCCGGCGCGGTGCAGGGGAAGGCCATGGATGCCGCGATGGCGAAGGCGATGAGCTTTTACGCGCATGTAGGCCACCCCTGCGGAATGGACTTTCTCGCTGCACCCTTTCTTAAAGCGCATCCCGAGTTCGCCTGGGAAGCGCCGCTGCTGCGCGATATGAAGGCCGGCCCCTGGACGCGGTTCAAAGCGGGCCAAAGACAACCGTAGTGGCCTGCCGTCGGCACGCCTGTTGTAGCGCGACTCTCTCGTGTTGCGTGCGCATCACCGTCAGGAGTAGAATGAATGCATGAGAAAGCAGCAAAGTGGACGTATAACGAAGAGGGTCAAGCGGTTGAAGAACCCAGTCGCCGCGGTTGACGAGCACCTCCACCCTTTTCCGCAGTTCCGTACTATTGCGAGTGTGCCCGGCGTTGCGGCAGTTCTCGAGCGCGCCAGAGTGCCCTATAGGAAGAATCCCCTCAGCGAAGACGAAGCCCTCAACCTGATTTGTGATGCCCGAAGCGATGAGCCTACCTATCCCTTAGAGAAGCTGCTCAAGAAATCCAAGCATGGATTGGCGGATTAGGTATCGGAGTTCGGTTGAAAAAGACGTCGGTAGACTCCCTGCTGATGTTCAATCGCTTGTTCTGGGAAAACTGGCCGACCTTGGAACTAACCCATTTCCTGAGGGATGCAAGAAGCTGAAGGGTTCGCGAGCCGCTTTCGCCTCAGGGTCGGGGGGTCTTACAGGATCGTCTATAAGGTCGATGAAATCGAGCGCCTAATTCTGATCGAGTTTGTAGGCCATAGGAAGGACGCTTACCGCTGGTTCTAGCCTCAATGGCAAATGCCTAGCTCTTTAACCCATCTTCTTCGAGTGCGGTGACATAACCCCGAATAGCTTCCTTGATATTGAGGATAGCCGCTTCACGCGTTATCCCCTGGCTGAGGCAACCAGGGAGGAGGTATTACCTCAGCATATAATACCTTACAAAATATCGCCTCTGACTAAAGCCGCGCGGCCATGGCGCGCCGGGTTTCATAGAGCGGGAATTTCTCAGTCATCGCTTCGACCTGGGCTCGGATGCGTCGCTGCAATGATTCATTTTCCACATTGTGCAGTACTTCGGAGATCCATTGCGCGATGAGCTCCATTTGGGGCTCCCGGAGGCCGCGCGTGGTGACGGCCGGCGTGCCAATGCGGATACCGCTGGCAAGCATGGGAGGATTCGTATCAAAAGGAATGACGTTCTTGTTGACGGTGATGCCGGCATTTCCCAGGGCCTTCTCGGCCTGCTTCCCCGTGATCTTGTTTGAAAACACATCCACCAGCATCAGATGAGTGTCGGTGCCGCCGGAGACGATGCGGAAGCCTCTGCCTGCCAGAGCCCGGGCAAGGGTGCGGGCGTTCGAGACGATCTGCTTCTGGTAGTCGCGGAAGGCCGGCTGGAGCGCTTCTTGGAAGCAGACGGCTTTGGCGGCGATCACGTGCATCAGCGGCCCGCCTTGGATACAGGGGAAAACGATCTTGTCGAGTTCCTTAGCATACAGCGCCTTGGAGAAGACCGCGCCGCCACGCGGGCCGCGCAGCGTTTTGTGCGTGGTGGTGGTGACGAAATCGGCGTGCGGAAAGGGGCTGGGATGGAGGCTTGCCGCGATGAGCCCCGCAATGTGCGCCATGTCCACCATGAGCAGCGCGCCGCATTGTTTGGCAATGGCCGCGAAGCGCTCGAAATCCAGCACACGCGGATAAGCGCTGGCCCCGGCCACGATGAGCCGGGGCTTGTGCTCCTGGGCGAGCCGCTCGAGCTCGTCGTAGTCTAAGGTCTCTGTGTCCTTGCGCACGCCGTAAGAAACGATCTTGTACATCTTCCCGGAAAAGTTAAGCGGGTGGCCGTGCGTGAGGTGGCCGCCATGGGACAGGCTCAACCCCAGCATAGTGTCGCCCGGTTTGAGGGCGGTCATATAAACGGCTTGGTTGGCCTGGCTGCCGGAGTGCGCCTGCACGTTGGCGTGCTCCGCGCCGAAGAGCTTCTTGGCACGCTCGATGGCCAGTCTTTCGGCCACGTCCACGAACTCACAGCCGCCGTAATAGCGATTGCCCGGCAAGCCCTCGGCGTACTTGTTAGTCATCACGGAGCCAAGGGCCTCGAGCACGGCCTCGCTGACGAAATTCTCCGAGGCGATCAGCTCGAGTGTCCGGCCCTGGCGCTCGACCTCCAGATCGAGCGCCTGGGCGATTTCGGGGTCAACTTCGCGCAAGGGGAGGGAAGGGGTCATACTTTTTTCTCCGCATGATAGCGTTGGTCAAGGGCATCGATTTTTTGCACGCGCTGCTGGTGGCGGCCGCCGGCAAAGGGGGTGGAGAGCCACGTGTCTACAATTTGACGCATGGCGGCAGCGTCGATCATCCGCCCGCCCAGGGTTAAGACGTTGGCGTCGTTATGCTCCCGCGCCATACGGGCGGAAATGGTATTGTTAGCGGCCACGGCGCGAATGCCCGGGACTTTGTTGGCGGCAAGCATCATCCCGATGCCCGTCCCGCACACCAGCACGCCGTAATCGGCCTGCTTTGCCGCCACCCGCCCGGCGACCTTCTCGGCGAAGTCGGGATAGTCTACGCGCTCGGCGTTCGAAGGGCCGTAGTCTTCAACCTCCAGCCCTTGGTTCCTAAGGTATTCGCGCACCTTCTCCTTCAAAGCAAAACCCGCATGGTCTGCCGCTACTGCAATCTTCATTTTTCCGTCACGCTGCCATCGCTGAAAACATCACAGGCATCGGGAGTCTTTTCTCAGCCCCTCCAGAGATTTTACCGGAGGGGGCCCAATTGCGCAAATGTGGATGTTGTGTAGGGTAGGACTTGCCCAACCCTTGAGGGGATGGCAAGCCGTCCCCCACCGAGAGCAGTTCCTTCTAACCACCTGTCTTTTCAGCAACATTCCCGGATGACTCGGATAAGCACCTGTGTTTTCATACATATTCCAACTTCGTTTGGGAGCCTTTTGCAGCGACCGTTTGTTTTCATACACATTCGCGCTTCGTTCCTTCGCTTTTAAGAATTCTTATCCATCTTCGGGATCCCATGAGATACTATTTGTCCATATGGAAGCGAAGGAATTCCCAGGCCTTTGGTCCCCTTTGGCAACGACTTAGGCCCAATCGTCGGGCGTAGGCTACCACTGCACAAAAACGTTCCTCGGAGGCGGTGGCTTCTTTCCCTCTTCGTCAAGGATAGTAGCCTATGGACTCGGGCTTGTCAAGAGACAGGATGTCCAGGCGTTGGGTTCAACCCTTGGCCAGCAGGCCTCCATCGACCAACAGCCAGGTCCCGGTGATGTAAGAAGCGTCGCTGGAGGCCAGGAAACGAACGGCCTTCGCGATGTCCTCGGGCGTGGCGAAACGGGCGAGCGGGATCTGCGAAAGGATGCGCCGCTGATCCTCCGGGCAATTGCGCAAGTGATAGCGCAAGAGAGGCGTATCGGTGGCGCCGGGGATTATGCAGTTGACGCGGATGCCGTCCGGGGCGCAGTCCAACGCGGCGGCACGCATGAAGGCGAGAAGACCTCCTTTGGTGGCGGCGTAGGCAGCATAGTTCGGGTAAGTCTGAAAGGCGTGTCCGGACGAACAAATCACCACGCAGCCCTGCTTCTGTTTCTGCATCACCGGAATGACATGCTTGCAGCAGAGGAACGCCCCCTTCAAATTCACATCAATCGTCTGATCCCAGTCTTCTTCAGTGGTTTCGGTAAGAGGTTTGTTGATCTGCACGGCCGCATTTGCAAACAAGACATCAATTTTTCCGAAACGGTCCACGATTAGCTTCACCGCTTGTTGCACCGCATTTGAGTTACTGACGTCGGCCTTGACAAATAAACCTTGACCCCCCGCCCCTTGAATCAGGTCCAGGGTTTCCTGGGCCTTCGAGTCGTTCCAATCGATCACTGCCATATGCGCTTGCTCGCGCGCGAAAAGTAAGGCCGTCCCCAGACCGATGCCGGACCCGCCACCGGTAATGACTATCACTTTTCCGGCAAATTCGCTCATCTCCGCCTCCGTGAACAAACTACACGCATCGTTGCATCTTGCACACTCTACCTCACCATAGCCGGTTGGGGGTGAGTTTTTTAGTGACCGTCGTAGGGGCGGCCCTTGTGGCCGCCCTGGAGCGGCCGTCCACCAGTTGGCAGATTATCCCGCGTGGGGTGCACTCCTCGGATTTTCTATATGCGCACTGAGTGAATCGGGCTAAACTTCAGATTTGCGCTGGCGGCTGCAAGGTTAAGTCCGCCAGGTGGGACGGCAAGCCGTCCCCCTAGAAGTGTAGGGGTAGGGCTTGCCCAGGATTGTTCAAACTACCAGTTCGCACCGATGCCCACAGCGGCTGTGCCGCCTGACTTGCGGAAAGCCTCCGGCTTTCCGGCCGGTGCTGATGTCACCTGCCTCCTCCTCGCGGGCTGGAAGGCCGACCCTTCCAGCCCGCGAGGAGGAGAGGAGGTTGCTCAGGTGGGGTGTCTTGCGGAAAGGCAAAGCCTTTCCGCAAGTCAGGCGGCGGAGCCGCTGGGCGTCGCCGACGGTAACGAGCGTAATTTGGACCAACCTGGACCTCGCCCTACGCTCGCAGGGAGAGGGCGACGTTCGCGCAGGTGGCGCAGGAAGCACAGCAAAGGATGGTTCCGCCGAATTATGAGAATCAAGGACATCAAAACCTATCTGGTGGGCAATCCCTGGAAGAACTGGCTGTTTGTGCAAGTGGAGACAGATGAGGGGCTGAACGGCGTCGGGGAAGGAACACTGGGGCATCTGTCGCGCACGGTCGAAGCCGCCGTCCACGAGCTGAAGCCCTTGATTGTGGGTCTCGAGGTGTTTCAGATTGAGATGCTGCTTCAGCGCCTGGTGCGTGACGTTTACACCGACGGGGGTCAGATTCAGATGTGCGCCGTCTCGGCCATCGAAATCGCTTGCTGGGATATCATGGGGAAAGCCCTGGGTCAGCCCGTCTATAATCTGCTGGGTGGCCGCTATCATGAAAAGATTCGCGCCTACGCCAACGGCTGGTATCGCTGCCCGCGTACGCCTGAGGACTTCGCCAAAGCGGCCAAGGAAGTGGTCAGGCTGGGGTACACGGCAATGAAGTTCGATCCCTTTGGCGCCGAGTGGAGGAAGCCCCAGCCGGCCGGTGTGGACTTGGCGATTGACATCGTCAACGCGGTTCGCGAGGCGGTGGGCCCGAGCGTCGATCTGGCCGTCGAGGCTCATTCGCGCTTCAGTGTGGAGACTGCCATTACGGTGGGCAAGCGTTTGGAAGCGGCGGCTCCCGCCTGGTATGAGGACCCCGTTCCGCATGGAAATATTCATGCCAGCATCGAAGTGGCGAGGCACCTGGATGTGCCGGTCGGAACCGGCGAAAGCCTTACTTCAAAACAGCAGTTTGCCGAACTGCTGCGCGAGGACGCCATCACGGCGGTTACGCTGGAACCGCTGCACGTGGGGGGAATCCTGGCCACGCGGAAAATCGCGGACATGGTGGACGCCCACTACGGGGTGATCCTGCCCCACAGCGCGCAGGGACCGGTGTGTACGCTGGCTAATATCCAGATCGATGTCTGCACGCCCAACTTCTACATGCAGGAGTATTTCGACCAGTTCAATGAGCCCTGGGAAAAAGATTTGCTCACTTGGACGCCCAAGTTGGTCGACGGCTATCTGGAAATTCCCACAGCTCCCGGGCTGGGCGCGGAACTGAACCTGGAAGAGGTCAAGCGGCACCCGTACCAGGAAACCGGACGCATGTTCCTCTTCGAACCGGACTGGCACTTCCGGCGTTCTGTGTAAGGAATCCCCATGCTAATGAAACTGGGTTGGCTCGATTTTGCCCTCATCATCGCCTACTTCGTGGTGGTGCTCGGGGTTGGCTACTGGCTCAAAGACAAGATGAAAACCTCCTCGGATTTCCTCTTGTCGAACCGTTCTTTCTCCCACTGGATTACCGGTATTGCTTTCATGTCGGCAAACCTGGGGGCGCTGGAAGTAATGGGCCATACGGCCAATGGGGCGAAATACGGCATGAGGACGAACAACTGGTACTGGGTCGGGGCAATCCCGGCCATGGTTTTTCTGGGGCTGTTCATGGTGCGCTACTACTACGCGAACGGCCTGCGTAGCGTTCCCGAATATTTGCGCAGGCGCTATGACCATCGCGCTCACATCCTCAATGCCTTCAGCTTTGCCATTGTCACGGTGTTGATGTCGGGAATCGACATGTTCGCTTTTGCGGTAGTTTTCCGCAGCATGCTGGGCTGGCCATTTACCGGCAGCGTGCTGCTGGCCAGCGGGGTGGTGCTGGTCTTTGTTTTTTGGGGCGGACTCTCTTCCTCGATTTATAACGAGTTCCTTCAGTTTTTTCTGATTGTCATTGGATTTCTCCCCTTGACCTTCCTGGGGCTGCGTGAGGTGGGCGGCTGGGGCGGACTGGTGGCCAAACTGCCGGAGCAATACCTGCACACCTGGAAAGGCATGGCCGGCCCCGGCGATCCGCTGGGTGTGCCTTGGTGGGTGATGGTGGTCGGCATCGGACTGTGTGCTGCTCCAGCGTATTGGTGCACCGACTTCCTGCTCGTGCAGCGCGCCCTGGCCGCCAAGGATCTGGCTTCTGCAAGGAAGACCCCGCTGGTGGCCGCGATTCCCAAAATGCTTTTCCCGGCTATCGTCACGGTGCAGGGAATGCTGACCCTCGCTCTTGCCCCCGCCATCGTCAAACAGGATTACAACCTGGCTTTGCCGACCCTCATGGGCCGCTACTACCACAGCGGCATGCTGGGGCTGGGGTTGACGGCGCTTTTGGCTTCTTTCATGTCCGGGATGGCCGGCAACATTACAGCTTTCAACACGGTTTTCACATATGACATTTACCAGACTTACTTCGTGAAAAACCGCCCCGACCACCATTACCTGCGGGTGGGGAAAATGGCCACCGTGGCGGGCACTTGTGTTGCCTGCGCGTCGTCCTACATCGTCCTGTACTTCAATAACCTGATGGACTACATGCAACTCATCGGCATCTTATTCATTTCACCTTTCTTCATCGTGTTTTTCCTCGGCATGTTCTGGAAGCGCCCTTCGGCGACAGCGGGCTTTTACGGAATGGTCGCAGGGCTCTCCGGAGCAACCCTGGAGTACGCGCTCTACCGGCTGGGCGTCCTGAAGTTTACCTCCCCCATGGCGTCGAATATTTGGACGGCCGTGTGGGGATTCGCCGCAGGGCTGGCGGTGACGGTTGTCCTCAGCTTCCTCACGGAAGCACCCGGGGCGGAAAGACTTAAGGGGTTGGTCTATTCGGGGGCGCTAAAGGAAAAGCACCGGACCGCCTGGTTTCGCTCGCCGGGATTCTATGCCATCGTCGTCTTGGTCGTGTTCGTTGCCCTTAATATCAAGTTCTTCTGACATTGGTGATTGGTGATTGGCGACTCTGCGATACAAGTTGGTTGGCTACTCCCTTCGATATCAATCGCCAATCGACAATGGAAAATCGGCAATGGGGAGGGATATGCTGAAGAGGCACGAAGCCGTTACGACCCCCGCCCGCGCGATCCTCGAGCAACGCTGGCTGCGCATCATTCCGACAGCATTCGTCATGTACACCATCGCCTATATCGACCGCACCAACGTTTCCATGGCTCTGCCTTCGATGATGCGGGAATTGCATATGACCCCCACCCAGGCGGGCGACGCCGTGGGGATCTTCTTCTGGGGATATCTGCTACTGCAAATTCCCGGTGGCTACGCGGCCGAGCGCTGGAGCGCCAAGCGTTTCGTGAGCGTGCTGCTGGTGGCATGGGGAATCTGCTCGGTGGGTTGCGGTTTTGTCCACACCGCGCGGCAATTCTGGGTGATGCGTTTGCTTCTGGGCGTTAGCGAAGGCGGCGTGTGGCCGGCGACCCTCGTGCTGCTGGCCCACTGGTTTCCTCGCGCCGAGCGCGCCCGCGCCAACGGTTACTGGATGCTGTGCCAGCCCGCCTCGGTTATCCTTGCCTCGCCGCTCTCGGGCTGGATTCTGACTCATTGGGACTGGCGTGTGCTGCTCATCGCCGAGGGCGCGTTTCCTTTCGCCTGGCTGGTGGCCTGGTGGTGGTTCATCGCTGACCATCCCCGCCAGGCTGGATGGATCTCGGCCGGGGAGCGGGATCATCTCGAGTCTACCTTGTGGCGAGAATCGGCTGAACTCGAGCCGGTGTCGCCGGAGCCTTTAGTCCGAACGCTCTTGCGCCCTCAGGTGCTGTTGATGGCCATCGTGTACTTCTTGATCTCGGGCGGAGGGTATGGCTACCTGTTTTGGCTGCCGAGCACTCTTAAGAGCGTGAGCAATGCGAGCGATCTGCGGGTGGCGTTCCTCTTTATGGCTCCCTTTCTCCTCACCGGGGTTGGCATGGTTATTAACTCCCGCCATTCCGACCGCACGCGCGAGCGGCGCCTTCACGTGGCTGTGCCGCTGGCTATGGCGGGCGTCTCTTTTCTCGCGGCCGTTCTTGCCAGCGAGCAGGCGCCGCTTCTGTCTTTCATCTTCCTGTGTCTGGTGGGCCCCGGGATTTATGCGGAGCTGGGACCTTTTTGGGCGATTCCTGGAGAAGTCTTCCCTCGTGCGGTCACGGGGTCCGCCATGGGGTTGATCAACGCCCTCGGTGGTCTGGGAGGATACTTCGGTCCTTTGGCCGTGGGGTACTTCAACCAGCGAACCGGGAATTTCCATTATTCCTTTGCGGTACTGGGGGTAGCCTTGCTGGCGAGTTCCGTCCTTACGCTTCTCTTTCGCGCTGCGCCGGCCATTACTAGGCGCGACGCGGCGATAGGTTAGTGCGCTACATCATTCGGATGGATCACATGGATTCCCGGATACCGAATGAAGTCCGGGCCGTTGAAGGTAAGAAGACTCCTGATTCCATACACGTTCATGGAAGCAACGATGTGGGCGTCGTGCACCTGCACACCCGAAACGGAGTAGGCGACGACGAGCCGACGCCATTCGTGGTAGATCGCCGGAACCTCGGGGAGAAGCGTCAAAAGACCTTCGAGCCGCGAGGCTTCGCGGTCGGCTTCGCCAGGAGTGAGGCCCAATCCATTTCGGTCTTCCGGTCGCGTACATGCATTCCAGAACTCGATAATGTTTTGTGGCGTTACGCATACTCGATCACCCGAACGCAGAAGGGTGGTCAAGGCAGTCAACGCGGTCGGGTGCATGGGGTGGGTTTGGTGCGTACTGCGGAGCAAGACGTTAGTGTCAGCGAGGTACTCCATGAATCTCTATTCGTCATCCGTCCGATAGAACGCTTCCCGGCTGATTGCGTCGTCGGAGAGAGGCGTACTGCGGCGGTAGGGAAAGCTCTCCGCCCAATCCTGAAAGGCCTTTGCTCTCTCCTCGGGGCTCATAGTCGGTTCGATAGGCTGCACTGGCACGTGCTGCTCCAGAATACGCTGCACATACTGACTCACGGGGAGTCCGTCCTTCTGCGCACGAGCCTTCAACTCGGCCTCCATCTCCGGCTTGAGCTCGATTTGTATGCTCATGTCATTAACTCCAACTCGCTCTCCCTTAGTCTCTTCGCAAAGCCTCTTAGACTTGAATATGATTATACCTCCTGACGGTGGCAGACATGACATCAAAGTGATGGTGGAATGAGATGGAGCGAAGGAAGTTCGAGGCACTGGTTGCACAAGCCCTTGATGGCCTACCCAGGGCATTTCGTGAGAAGCTCACCAACGTAGCGATCATCGTCGAAGACTTGCCACCGGAGGAAGCGGAGAGCGAAGGGTTGCTGCTGGGGCTCTTTCACGGCATCCCTCGCACGGAGAAGAGCGTCTTTTCCTCCAGCCCGCCGGATCGCATTTTTCTTTACCAGCGAAACATCGAGGCCGTCTGCGAAAGCGAGGCGGAGGTGCGCCGGCAAATCGGGGCCACCTTGCTCCACGAAGTGGGACACTACTTTGGGCTCAGTGAGGACGAATTGCGCCAGGTGTGAAAAGCGGGTGTCAGGTGCCAGGTGTCAGGTGCCAGGTGTCAGGTGCCGTGGCTGTGTCCTATTTCGACCATAGCGCCGACCTTCGGTTGCGCACGTGCTGGCCTAAAGGCCAGCGCTACGGGACTTTCGTATCCTCAGGCGAGGAGTTTTAGTCGCCTGAGATCGTCTTCGCCCCACCGCGCCTGCATCTCGATGATCGTCTTCAGAGTTTTCAACGGGAAGGTATCAGAAGATTTATGAAATGAGACCGTGACCCTGCGTCCGTCGGGATGCTGGTAACGCTGGTAGCTGCCCGCCTGCCGGCGCAAGAAAAAGCCATCGTGTATGAGTGCCCTGATCAGCTCACGGGCTGTCACTGACCGGAGGAGGTGATACTCAATGGGCATCTTTCTTAGACGGTCACGGCAACCCTGGTATCCTGAAACACCTGGACGTCACTCCTCAGCCCCTCGGGAATCGGAATGCCATCTTCAGCCAGTTCCTCGATGACCATCTCGACCACCTCTTGGATGTGCTTGAGTGCCTCTTCATGGGTATTGCCCCACGTTGCGGCACCATATTGTTCCAAGGCAGGGCAGTAGGCGTGCCAGCGATTCTCATCCGGTTCCACCACGACTTTGAAGGTGTATGTCTTCATGGCGTTTGCGCTCTTCACAATACAAGAGTAACAGGACAGAGCGTGCTGTCAAGCGCGAGGAGCCTGCTAGCGTCCCCTGACCCTGGCACCTGACACCCGTACTTACAGGCCCCGCACAGTCTGCATGACCTCCTCTGGCGAAGCCGTGCCCGTACCTTTCTTCATAACGGTAATCGAGGCCACAAGATTGCCGAAGCTTGCGGCGGCAACGGGGTCGCCCGTCACGGCCATGGTAAGCGCCGTACCGGCTGCAAAGCTGTCCCCGGCGCCGCAAATGTCCACTGGCTTCTCAACCGCCCGGGCTTTGGCCCACGTTTCCTTGCCTTCCTCGACCACCAGGGCACCCTGGGGCCCGTGCGTCACTATCACCGCCTTAGCTTGCAGATGTTCGCGCAGCCGCCTGAAATCGACCTGCCCAAACAGTTGCTGGCAAGCCGTCTCCGCCTCCGCACGATTCGGCTTGACCATCACTTTCCGGAACAGGTGTATGCGTTTTCGTGAATCCACCAGAAACACCTTGCCGGCGTGCCTTCCCGCAAGCTCGATTATCGAATCACGAACCGCCGCGGTAACTACTCCGCCCGCAGCCGTTTCGGCTTGATCGGACACAAGAACCACGTCAAAACCCTCGATCGCGGAAACAAGGCAATCAATCACTTGCCTCTCTGCCTCCGCGGGAAGCGGTTCAGTGGAGATGAAATCCACTCTCGGTTGGTCCTCGATGCCTGTTTGACCGTTTAAGAGCTTGGTGTAGGTGAAGGTCTGCCACCCGGGGATTTCCACCATCAGATCAGCGCTGATTCCACGCTGGTTCAAAGCCCGGACCAGCTCAAATCCAAAACCATCGTCGCCACGGATTCCCAGGACAGCCACCGTCCCAGCACCCAAGGCGGCCAGGTTATTAGCTACTGTACCCCCTCCACCCGGAGTGACTTCGGTGGAGACAACACCCAGCCGCGGAATCCCCGTTTCACGGGAGGGTTCCGAGGTGGCGGGATCGTAAGTACACCACCGATCCAGGCAGATGTCTCCCACAACCAATGCCTTCAGCTTTTTGAAGCCATCCAGAATCTCCGCTGTGGTCATGTAAGCTCCAGAAGGGCGCGCCGCAGCGCAGGCAAGGTCGCCCGATGGTCGCCGCAAAAGTAAAAGCTTTCTCCCCCATCGGCCACGGTCCTGACCAGGATCGTCTTGTGGGGCCGGAAATAATATCCGGGATCGGTCTTCGGCAATTCGTGGTGGATGTCACCCTGAATTGGGACAAGGTCAAAGACCGCAGTGGCGAAATGCTTGATTGTGCGCCCTTGCTGGTGAGCCACGTTGCGGGCCATGGCGAGGGCTTTCAAGTAGACCTCCGGGCCCATGATGGCGGAGCCAAAATCGAGCATGATTCCCCCTTCCAGGTCTTCAACCGACTTTGCGAAGATAAGGAAGTCGCGGTAGCTGGCCGCGCCGAGGACGCCACCATCGCAGTTCGGGTGCTCATGGATAATGTCGTATCCAATGCCCACATGCACCGTGGCCGGAATAGAAAGCCGGTAAGCCGAGGCAAAGATGCTCACGTCCTTGTGCGGGAAGTCGCTGGATTCGATCCTCCGCCCAACATTTTCACCCAGCCCCAGGGAGAGGGCCGCGGCCTCGCGAATCACCTCATTCAACTCGCCCGTCTCGCGCCACAATCCAAACTCGCCGCTGCAAATGTAGCGGGCCACGCTCTCCGTGGTGCCGCCGACTCGGGCTAGTTCATAATCGTGAATTGCGCCTGCGCCGTTCATGGCGAGATGTGTCAAGAAGCCACGTTCCAACAGGTCGATGACGAAGCGGCTTACACCCTTTTTAATGACGTGTGCGCCCATCATCAGGATGCGGGCTGCCCCCTTGTCCTTGGCAGCGGCGATTCTTCGCGCTACCTCGATGAGCTGAGGATGCGAAAAGTCCGGCGCCGGGCCCTCGAGGGGCAGAAGATAATCCAGCTTCATGTCGTGGACGCGCTCGCCCAGAGGCTTCAGCAAAAGGCGCGAACGGTCGAATGTTCTGTACTTGGAGTTCATGTTGTGCCATCACTTAGTACAGTATTTCGTAAGTTCCAAACGGCTTGCTGCCCCCTCACCCCCGCCCGTCTCCCTAAAGGGGGAGAGGGGAGTGAGGGGATGCGCATAACTCCGATCCGAAAGTTTCGCCCTAGCTACTTTCCGGTGCAAAAATGGCATTTGGGGCCAGCGCGGAATCACGGGTAAGGGGCGGGGTGAGTTTTATCCCCGCTCTGTTTCCGCCGTTTTTTTATCCCGTTCGCACGGCTCTGTGTTGCTTTCGAGCTGGGGCAGCGCGGGCCAAGGCCAGCAGGTCATTAGCGATGGCTCCTAGTATTACTCTGTTACGTAGAGTCAAATGCTATTCGCCGAAACCTCGTTCCGCAATAGCTGCAACAGCCGGT
>Ga0315282_10002225_pt1 | contig 36011 bp, 19 predicted proteins | sample YL17G07_20_MG_FD_203693 | JGI IMG/M metagenome (GOLD analysis project Ga0315282, IMG submission 203693) | Sediment microbial communities from Yellowstone Lake, YNP, Wyoming, USA - YL17G07_20 | ecosystem: Environmental > Aquatic > Freshwater > Lake > Sediment | place: USA: Wyoming | collected...
GCTCGTCCTCGTAGTCGTTGGCGTAGATCAGCATGGCCTTGCCGATGCCCGACAGGTTCGTCCCGCAGACCATCCGGAACGCCAACTGACGCACACGCGCCAACGCAGGCATCAGAATGCCCATCAACAGAGCAATGATCGCAATCACGACCAATAGCTCGACCAGTGTGAAACCTCTTCTCGTTTTCATAGTCGTTCCCTTTCCTTCTTGTTTCCCTCAAGCCCATACGAATATGCTCACCTGCGGCGGTCGCTCCAATTGCCGGGATCGTGGACAAGCAGCGAGTCCTTGCGGCTGGCCGGCACGCAGCTCGAAGCGGCCTGCGGCATGGTGCCCCACGGGTCCGCCTGATTTGGATACCGCGAGATCGTGTAGATGTTGTCGTCCTCGACCGAGCAGTAGGTCCTTTTGGCAAACTCGACGTGACCGTCGAGGAACAGCACGTTCTGGCCGTCGTTCTGGTGAGTGATGGCGTTGCCCTTCTTGGCCTGATCGCTGGTCCCGGTGCCGCCGGCGGCGCCGGCATCCGGCTTCCAGTCCGCCCATTTCGCCGGATCGGCGGCAGGACTCTTGAGCCACGGGTTGCGGTCCGCCGCCACCGCCATGCCCGGCTCGTTCGATGTCGTCAGAGCGTACTGCCCGAACGGCATGTGATACGTGTAGCTGCAATGCTTGAAGCTCTCCGCCGGATCGCCAAAGTCCCACGCGTCGATCAGCTCGAAGTTCGTCGGAAGACTCGTCTCGTCGGCCAGCTTGAACTCGGTCGTCCCGGCGTCGCCCTTGCAGATAAATGATTTCGGCGTCACTTCGGCGTACTTGACCAGCAGGTAGAAGCACGAGCTGATCGTGGCCTTGCCGCCGGTGCCCTTGGCGTCGAGGCCGAAGGCCGCCCTGCGGTCCGTCGCCCTCCAGTTCGTGGTCGCTCCCCACACTGTATTGCGCCCTCCGGCGCGGGGAAGCTCGTCCTCATAGTCGTTGGCATAGACCAGCATGGCTTTGCCTATGCCCGACAGGTTCGTCCCGCAGGTCAGCCGGAAGGCCAACTGCCGGACCCTCGACAGTGCGGGCATCAGAATGCCCATCAACAGAGCGATGATCGCGATCACGACCAACAGCTCGACCAGTGTGAAACCTCTTCGCGTTTTCATAGTCGTCCCCTTTCGTACTGTGGGAGACCGGGGGGTCCGACCGTCTGCCGGCGCCTTCACGAGGATGTTCGATGAATGAATGCGGTTGCCTGCCAGCGCATGACAGCCGGCGCGCTCGGCCCGGAGGCAGAGTCTCTGCCCCTTGTGCGGCGCGGACGGCCCCTGGCCCGCCAGTCTCCCGGGTGGATCGTTCGTCGTTGGACGGCCGGCGCGGATGCCGGACCGGGCCGAACGCTTACAGGAAGACTCTCTGCGCACCTCGTGCGCGGGGAATACACCAAGAGCGGGCGCACTGACGCACGGAAATGACAAGCCCCCGGCTCGGGCAAATGCGGGGAAGAACGAGCAAAAACGATCTGAGTATGATGATTACGACAGCTATGACCTGTGCCTGAGCCAGCTCGTGTCCGTACTCCGGGCGTCACTGCTGATAGTGCCGGTCATGAGAGCGACGAACGACGGAAGGAGAGGAATCCTCGCGGCGGGTAAGTCCGGACGGATGAAAAGAGAAGATGATAATAGGATGATAACCTGCAACACGGATTTATGATGGTATGGACGCCGCGCACCCGCTTTGCGAGCGGATGTTCGCACGGAAGGGGAGTCTCCTGTGACATCGCGGATCGTCAGGACTCAATCATCCGGCGTGATTTTCAAAGAGCACGCTACAGGGGAAAAGGCGGCCTCGCGGGATATCCCGTCGAGGCCGCCTCTTTCATTCAGATCACAAAGAGCAAAACGCACCAGCGATTAGCGTCGCTTCGTTGTGGTGCCGCTGCTGCCGAAGCTATCGGGGTCATGGACCAGCAGGGAGTCCTTGCGGTTAACCGGAGCCAGGCTCGACGAAGGAACCGGCATGATCCCCAGGGCGTCGCCCTGCGTCGCATTGCGAGACACCGTGTAAATGTTGTCGTCCTCAATCGAGCAATACGACCTCTTGGCAAACTCCGTGTGCCCGTCCAGGAACAGCACGTTCTGCCCATCGTTCTGGTGAGCAATCGCGTTGCCCTTCTTGGCCTGATCGCTCGTGCCCGTGCCGCCCGTCGCTCCCGCATCCGGCTTGAAGTCCGTGAACACACCAGGATCCGACGCAGGACTCTTGATCCACGGGTTGCGATCCGCCGCCACGGCAAACCCAGGCTCGTTCGATGTCGTCAACGCATACAGCCCGAACGGAACATGGTACGTGTAGCTGCAATGCTTGAAGTTCTCCGTCCCATCGCCAAAGTCCCACGCGTCGATCAGCTCAAAGTTCACCGGCACATCCGTCCGGTCGGCCAGCTTGAACTCCGTCGTCCCGGCGTCGCCCTTGCAAATGAACGATTTCGGCGTCACTTCGGCATACTTGACCAGCAGGTAGAAACACGAGCTGATGGTCGCGCTGCCGCCGGTGCCATCGGCCGCCAGACCGAACGCCGTGCGGCGGTCCGGTGCGTTCCATCTCGCCACCGCGCCCCACAGCGTGTTGCGTCCCCCGGCCCGGGGAAGCTCGTCCTCGTAGTCGTTGGCGTAGATCAGCATGGCCTTGCCGATGCCCGACAGGTTCGTCCCGCAGACCATCCGGAACGCCAACTGACGCACACGCGCCAACGCAGGCATCAGAATGCCCATCAATAGAGCGATGATCGCAATCACGACCAGCAGCTCAACCAGTGTGAAACCTCGTCTTCTCATGTCTTTTCTCCTTTCACTTCTCTTGAGATTCGCAGCCCGACCGTTCTTCTACTGTAGAACTCAATTGGCTATGTTGACAGATACAATTCCTGCCGTCCGACCTCAAAATGTCCGTTTTGCGAACCTCGTGTCACAAACCTCGGTTTCGTCAGAAGAACGGCCGGTCTAATCGCACGGAAATACCGCTGTTATCGGAATCTTGCTGTGGGCACGGTTTTTGGATGCTCCTCACGAAACGTCACCCACGTTCTTTCAGGCAGGCAGGCTCAGGTATGAAAGACGAATCGAACTATGATGACAGTACCGAATACGATATATAACAGCTTTTATCGAACCTACCTGTCTTCATTACAAATCATAGCACAGGGCCAAAGAGCTGTCAAACAAATTTCGCCAATTTTGCACATTGTCTTGAAATTTTTTTGCCATCTTTTAGTATCCAACGGGAGAAGATTTGGAGTGTGTCTATGGTTGGCAAGAGAGAGTACGAGGAGGCCAAAGCGCGGTTATTGGAGCACCATCAGGAGCACCTGCTGACGTTCTGGCCGGAGCTGACAAGCGACCAGAAAAGGCATTTGCTCGACCAGGTCCGCGAGTTGGATTGGCCGCGAATCTGCCGATGGATGGACCTCCTGATAAAGCATCCCCCAGAAATCCCAGTGAAACAGGCGGATTTGGAGCCGGCCCGCTCATACGGCCCCCAGCCGCGTAACGAGCAGGAGAGGCAGAAGTATGCCGAGGCCGTCCGGTTTGGCACAGAGCTGATCTCCGCCGGCAAGGTGGCCGGCCTGCTGGTTGCCGGAGGCCAGGGGACCCGGCTGGGTTTCGACGGTCCAAAGGGCAACTACCCGATCAGCCCGTTCAAGCATAAGACCTTCTTCCAGATTTTCGCCGAAACCATCGCGGCCGTCTCGCAGCGGCACCGGACCACCTGCCCGTGGTACGTTATGACCAGCCCCATGAACCACGCTGAAACCGTCCACGTCTTCGAGTCCAATCGCTTTTACGGCCTGGACCCCAGGAATATCTTCATTTTCCAGCAGGGAACCCTGCCCAATTTTGACTTGGAGGGCAGAATCCTGCTGGAGGCTAAGGATCAGATCACCTGCTCCCCCGACGGTCACGGCGGGTGCATCAAGGCCCTGCACCAGAGCGGCGCCCTGGCGGACATGAAGGAGCGGGGCATCGAATACCTCAGCTATTGGCAGGTGGATAACCCTCTGGTGAGGCTTTTTGACTCGCTTTTTATCGGTCTGCATGCCCTGGATGGGGCCCAGATGTCCTCCAAAGCGGTGATCAAGAGCCACGCGCAGGAGAAGGTCGGCAATTTCTGCTCTGTAGACGGCAGGGTGACTGTCATTGAGTACAGCGATCTGCCCAAGGACCTGGCCGAAAGACGCAATCCGGATGGCTCCCTGGCCTTCCACCTTGGCAGTATTGCCATCCATATCATCAATACGAGCTTTGTCGAGAAGCTCAACTCGGAGGGTTTCTCGCTGCCCCTGCATCGGGCGGATAAGAAAATCAAGCATATCGACCTGCAGGGCAACTACATCGACCCGCCCAAGCCGAACGGCGTCAAGCTCGAATCCTTCATTTTTGACGCCCTGCCGATGACCGACCGGTCGGTCATTCTCGAGATTGAGCGAAGCGAGCAGTTCGCCCCTACCAAGAACGCCACGGGAGACGACAGCGTGGACACGACGCGCGCAATGATGGTCGAGCGTGCCGCAAGATGGCTCGAATGGGCCGGCGTACTGGTCCCCCGCCGTCCGGACGGCTCACCTGATTGCCTCCTGGAAATCGCTCCCGGTTTCGCCCTGGACAAAGAGGACGTGAAAGCCAGACGGGACCAGATCCCCTCAATCCGCCCGCATGACAGGATCTACCTCGTATGACGATTCCGGATTGCAGACCGGGAAAAGGGCGGAGTGCCATGACCCCTTTGGTCGTGGCCTCGATCAAGACCTCCCGCGGATAGTCCGCAATCCGAAATCAGCAATCCGCAATTTCGTCAGGCAGTCAAGAACTTGTGCGCTGTCTGGCTGGTGTACTTTTCGCCGGGCGACAGAACGGTGGATGGGAACTGCGGCTTGTTCGGGGAATCGGGGAAATGCTGGGTTTCCAGGCACAAGCCGGCATGCCTGCCGTATGCCTTGCCCCCTTTGCCCACCACAGAGCCGTCAAGATAATTGCCCGTGTAGAGCTGGATGCCCGGCTCGGTGGTGTAAATTTCCATGACCCGCGCCGTACCCGGCTCGCGGACCCTCGCAGCGAGCTTCATGGCCTTGTCCTGCCCGCGAAGGACATAATTGTGATCATAGCCCTTGCCGATCTGGCGCATGCGCTCGCCGACGGCCCTGGGCCGGGTGAAGTCAAGAGGAGTATCTATCACGCTGGCGATCATCCCCGTGGGAATCAGGTCTTTGCTGATCACCGTGAATGTGCCGGCGTTGACCATCAACTCGTGGCTGAGGATGTTGCTGCTTTCCGGCCCGCCAAGATTCCAATAGCTGTGGTTCGTCAGGTTGACCACGGTCTTCTTGTCCGTCTGGGCCTCGTAGCTGAAGCGAAGCTCATCGTCGTTTGTGAGGATGTAGCTGACGGTGCACCGCAGGTTGCCGGGGTACCCCTCTTCGCCGTCCGGGCTGAGGTATGTCATCTTCACCCAGGCCTCATTTTCGGCCGCCACTACTTCCCGCGTGGTCCAGACCTTCTTGTCGAAGCCGACCTTGCCGCCGTGCAACTGGTGGGGCCCCTCGTTGGCCGTCAACTTGTATTCGACGCCGCCGAGAGTGAATTTCGCATTTCCGATCCGATTGGCATATCGCCCGACTGTTACACCCATGTACGGGTGGGGCTTGACGTACTGGTCGAGGCTGTCGAACCCAAGGGTCACATCGCCCAGGTTGCCGTGGCGGTCAGGGACTTCGAGGGACACCAGGGTCGCCCCGAAGTTCGTAATCCGTGCCCGCAATCCCTTGGAGCTGGTGAGTGTATAGATGGAAACTTCCTGCCCGTCAGGCGTCCGCCCGAACGGATCGGTATGAGCGTTCATGCGTCTGTTCTCCTTTGCACAACATGTCCTTCCCGTTTCACCCCGGCGGCCGCGGAGCGCCCTGAGGAAGGCAGACCTCCGTTCAGCAGGACTCCTGCGCCAGTTCCTGCCGGGAGACAGTTCGTGCGAATATATCGACCCCTGCTTTCGATGTCAAAGAGCTTTCCCCGCATCTTGGAAGAGGATTGCACCCAGGCCGGGCAGGGCATGGAAGGTTCGGCCGAGCCCGGCGGAGCATCCGCCGGGCTCGGCAAAACCCTGCACCCGATTCATTCGGGGCAACCGCTTTTTGTGCATACAGTTCGCAGTTGTCAGTTCCCAGCAGTTTCCAGCTCTCAGCCAGGCGATGGGAGCCGACAATTGTCAGTTGCGGCAAGCCGTGGGGTCGGTCCCTATGGAGAGACTCTGATCACCCGGATATCATCGATGTAGAGAATCCCGGTCGCCCCACCGGCATCCGGCTTGTCATATACGCCGATCACGAGCTTCTTGACTCTGGTCATGTCCACGCCGAGAGTGGTGAATAGCGAGATCGGGATCCTCCACTCAGTCCATTGGGGCCTTGTCACCATGGCCTGATCCAACGGCTCGGTCCATGCGTTCCCACCGGAGGCATCGTAGATCGACAGGTAGAGCGTGCTCGGCTTGTTTGTCGATTTGCCCCGGAGGAACACGACCAGCATAGTGGCTCCGTTGATCGTCCAGTCCGCCGGAGGCGAGAAGGTCCGCTGAGCGGCCGAGTAGTTGGGCGCATCCACGTTGTTGTAGTCCATCGGCATGGACTGCTTGCCGCCGTGCACGATCTTCTGCTCGGCGAAGGGAGCCTGGGCATACCCGACTGTTGACCCGGAGCCGTTCCCGGCGACGGTCGTCGGCTCGGTGTAGCCGAGTCCGTCGATCCACGTCTGGAAGATCCTTTGACCGACCTCGTCCGTGTAGCTCTCAAAGTCGTCCACCGGCAGGCACGTGGTGAAGCTCCAGACCTGCCCGGCACTGACTGTCGCGTCCTTCAGGATCTCATCCACGCGCCAGTAGTAAGTGGTCACAGGCTCAAGCGTTCCCGGGGCGAAGTTCACATCCGCGAAGCTTTGTATGCCCTTGTCCGCATCTGTGGCGCCCTGACTGACGGCGTCGAAGCTGTCGCCGAAATACACGTGGTGCTGGACAGCGTTCTGGCCCATTTGCCAGCTCAGCTCCGGGGCGGTGGAGGCATCCACGGCTCCATCGGCCGGATCGGGCAGATAGGCCGTCAGCGCCTGCATCGTGAAGCTCCACACGTCGCCGGTGCGAATCGTGACCTGATCCCGCTGAATCTCATCGATCCGCCAGTAGTAGGTCATCCCCGGCAGCAGCGTCGCCGAGAAATACAGCGGCACGAAGAGCCCCGGGCCCACGAGTTGGGCCTGCCCCAATTCGGGAGTCGTCCCAAGATAGACGTTGTGCAGCGCGGCCCCGTCGCCGGCGGTCCACTGCAGCAGGCCCAGCAACACGCCGGGCGCGCCGTCGGCCGGAATCGGCTCGCGGGCCTTGTCGAATGACGGCAGGACCCCGGTGGCCAGGTCTTGGACCTGCTTTTGCGACAGCGCCCGCGTGAGAATGTAGACCTCATTGAGGGCGCCGTTGAGCGACTCGTCATAGTCGCTGCGGTCCTCAGCGAAGCCGAGCGTGACATTGGCTTTGGCCGCCCCGGGGGCAAAACCGCCTGCGCCTTCGCCGACGTTCTCGCCGTTGATATAGATCTTCGAGACTTTTCCGTCGCACGTGCCGGCGACGTGCTGCCACTCATTGATCGCCGGCGCCGCAGTGCTCCACAGGTGGAGGGACGCCTTGTCGGAGCCGCCCCACTGGATCATGCCGTCCGTGTCGCGGAGCTGGAAGATCCAGCGCCTGTCGTCGTAGCTGAAGCTCTTTCCGGCGATCCCCTGCCAGTTGCCGTTGGTCCCATGCCACAGCAGCCAGGCGGCCACGGTGAGTTGGCCGCCGGCGGACGGGTCGCTGGTTCCGCAGTTGATCCGGCTGGGTTTTTCCGGCTCAATGTTGAAGGCCGCCACCCAGCCCTGCACGGGATCTCGGACTGTCGCCACACCATCCACGGGCGTGCCATGATGATTGTTGCCGGAGTGATCCGTGAAGTCATTCTCTCCGATGGGGTAGTACCCCCACAGGACCTGGCCCCATGCCGCCGGTCCGATGAGGCACACGATCAAGAAGGAACACAATACCGCTACTCGCTTTCGGGACATAATCAATCTCCTTTCGCCCCTGTGGCGTTCTACCTGCCGGGTAAGTATAGGGGCAGACATCGGGCGCCTGCTTTGTTCGATGGTGTGCCAACGAATGCACAGAGTGTCCCTTCGGCTTTGCCGCCGAAGGAATCAGAAGCACGATCCTCTCACGCACCTCCTTTCCTCCCTCCGCTCAGCCCACAAGCGGAGGGCGTACGTCACGTCAGACGTACCGTACGAGGGTCTGACTCTTCGCGAGGCGTCACGGCCAACCGCCGTACGCCCCCGCGCAGTAAACCAGGGAGATGAAACCTTCCTTCCACACGGGCATTGAGTCTCTGTTGCCTTGATGCCGCCCGTACTGATCTATTTATACCGCTTTTGCCGTCCGCAACGCAAGCAAAATCAGGCTCCTCAGGGCCCGGATGCGCGTAAAGGGGGTGGGGAATAGAAAATTGGAATACTGGAATGATGGAATATTGGGGAGCGTCCGCGTCCTCCACCCGCCATTCCATTGTCCCACCCTCCCCCGAGCGCGGTTTGCGGTTGAAGAATCGCCCGCCGGAGGGTAATCTGGGCCGCGATTTGGCGCCGCGAGGGCGCCGGACATAGTCGGAGGCCGTGTTATGATCAGGCGTGTTGCCAAGGCAGCAGGAATCAGAAGGTCGTTTTGGGTCATTTTCGCCGCCGTCACGTGCTTGGGCGTGGGCGCATCGGCCGCCTGGAAGCCGGCGGGTGGGCCGCTGATGACGCGGTGGGCCAAGGAGGTCTCGCCGGAGAAGGTGCACCCGGAGTACCCCCGGCCGCAGATGGTCCGCGAGGACTGGCTCAACCTCAATGGCCTGTGGGACTACGCCATTCGACCTGTAGAGAGCAAGGGACAACCGGGTGGCATCGTCAAGGCCGAAGGCCTTGGCGATGGTTCAATCGCATCCGCAGGAAGCCATCGCCAAGCTGCGCTTGACGCTGCCACCCGGCACAATGTGCAATTCGCAGACTGCCCGGACAGCTTCGACGGTCAGATCCTCGTCCCCTTCCCGGCCGAATCGGCCCTTTCCGGCGTGATGAAGCCCGTCGGACCGGACAACCGCCTCTGGTACCGCCGCACCTTCACCGTCCCCGAGAATTGGAGGGCTGACAAGAAGCGTATCCTCCTGCACTTCGGGGCCGTGGATTGGGACGCCACCGTCTGGGTCAACGGCAAGGAGGTCGGCAATCATAAAGGCGGGTACGACCCGTTCACGTTCGACATCACCGACGCCCTGAAACCGGCCGGCGAACAGGAAATCGTCCTGTCCGTCTGGGACCCCACCGACGCCGGCACGCAACCCCACGGCAAGCAAGTCCTCAAGCCCGGCGGCATCATGTACACCGCCGTCACCGGTATCTGGCAAACCGTCTGGCTCGAACCGGTTGCGACCACCCACATCGAGTCAGTGAGGATTGTCCCAGACGTGGACGGACAAACTGCCACGGTGACATTGCTGATTCAGACACCCGGCGGGGACATTGAAGCACAGGCAGCCATCTATGACGGCGACCGCAAGATCGGTGAAGGCTCCGTCAAAGTTCCCCGTGTTGCCCCGGCCGAGCATCCCGGGTACATCGCCCCGACAATCACGGTCAGTCTCGCGAGTGCCAAGCTGTGGTCGCCTGATACGCCGTTTCTCTACAATGTGAAGCTGACGGCCACGCGCGATGGGGAAAAGACGGACGAGGTGCAGAGTTACTTCGCCATGCGGGAGATTTCGTTGGAGAAAGATGAGAGTGGGATTCTGCGGCTGTGCCTGAACGACAAGCCGCTGTTCCAGTTTGGTCCGCTGGATCAGGGGTGGTGGCCGGACGGGCTGTATACTGCCCCGACGGATGAGGCACTGAGGTATGACATTGAAGTGACGAAGAAGCTCGGCATGAACATGGCCCGCAAGCACGTGAAGGTCGAGCCGGACCGATGGTACTACTGGTGCGACAAGCTCGGCCTGCTCGTCTGGCAGGACATGCCCAGCGGCGACCGCGGCATCGGCGGCCGGGAGCCCGACATCAAGCGGACCGAGGAATCCGCAAAGCAGTATGACCTGGAGCTGACCCGCATGATTCATGCGTTCGGCAACCACCCGTCGATCATCATGTGGGTGCCGTTCAACGAGGGCTGGGGCCAGTTCGACACGCCGCGAGTCGTGGACATGATTAAGAAGCTCGACCCGAGCCGCCTCGTGGACAACGCCAGCGGCTGGACGGACCGCGGAGTCGGCGACGTGATCGATGTCCACAGCTACCCCGGCCCGGCGGCGCCGCGCCTTGATCCAAAGCGTGCGGCCGTGCTCGGCGAGTTCGGCGGCCTGGGCCTGCCCATCCCCGGCCATACCTGGCAGGCCGAGAAGAACTGGGGCTATCGCAGCTTCTCGACGCGCGACGACCTGACTGATGCCTATCTCGGCCTGATCAGGAAGCTGCACCCGATGACCGGCACGCCGGGCCTGTCCGCCGCCGTCTACACACAGACGACCGACGTGGAGGTCGAGGTCAACGGCCTGATGACCTACGACCGCGAGATCATCAAGATGGATGTCCCGAGCGTCGCCGCGGCCAACAAGGCTCTCTATACCCCGCCGCAATCGCGCCGGGCCGAGGGTGACAAGCTGATCCCGCCTGCCACGCCGCTGGTCGCGTGCGATCCGTACTTCAGTATCTGGTCCCCGGCGGATAAGCTGACCGACGAGGACACCGTCCACTGGACCGGCAAGCCGCATCGGCTCACCAGCCTCGTGCGCATCGACGGCAAACCCTACCGCATCATGGGTACGAGTCCCGGCACCGTGCCGCCGCTGCCGCAAACGAGTCTCACCGTCCTGCCCACCCGCACCATCTACACCTTTGAAGGCGCCGGCGTCACTCTGACGCTGACCTTCATGACCGCCGCCCTGCCTGAGAGCATCGATATTCTGTCCCGGCCGGTGACCTACCTGACCTACGAGTTCCGCTCCACCGATGACAAGAAGCACGACGTAGCGCTCTACTTTGATGCTTCGGGGGAACTTGCGGTCAACGAAGGCCGCCAGCAGGTGGTGCACTCCGAGCAGCAGATCGGCGACCTCGACGTGCTGAAAATCGGCTCGAAGGACCAGCCCATCCTCGGCAAAAAGGGCGATGACATTCGCATCGATTGGGGCTATCTCTACGTAGCGGGCCTGGAATCGGCGAAGCCCTTTACGATGGTGGCGCCGCGCTCGTCGATGAGCAGCCAATTCGCCCAGCGGGGCGTGCCGGCGATCGTCGATATGGGCGTGCCCCTGGAAGCCGCCGGGGACACGCTGGTGGCGGCGCTGGCCTTTGAGGTCGGCGAGGTCTCCACCCAGCCTGTTTCCCGCTGGCTGATGCTGGCCTATGACGACCTCTATTCGATTCAGTACATGCAGAAGAACCTGCGGCCGTACTGGCGCCGCAATGGGTGGGAGGCCGCCGATCTGCTCCAGGCCGCGGCAAAGGACTACGAGTCGTTGCAGAAGCGATGCGCCGCGTTCGATGAGGAGCTGATGGCCGACCTGACAAAGGCCGGCGGGGACAAATATGCGAAGCTTTGCGCACTGGCGTACCGGCAGTGCTTTGCGGCGGGCAAATTCGTCGCCGACGGCAATGGCCAGCCGCTGCAATTCTGCAAGGAGAACCACTCCAACGGGTGCATCGGGACATCGGACGTGTTCTATCCGATGGCCCCGCAGTTTTTGCTGTTCGGCCCTTCGGTGGCCAAGTCGTTCCTCGTGCCGTTCATGAACTATGCGGCGAGCGACCGCTGGAAGTTCCCCTTCGCCCCTCACGATCTCGGGACCTACCCGAAGGCCAACGGCCAAGTCTACGGCGGCGGCGAGCGCACCGAGGAGGACCAGATGCCCGTCGAGGAGAGTGGCAACCTGCTGCTGCTCATGGCCGCCATCGCGCAGATGGAAGGCAACGCCGACTTCGCGGGCCTGTACTGGCCGCGACTGGAGCAGTGGGCCGAGTACCTCAAGGCCAAGGGCTTCGATCCGGAGAACCAGCTCTGCACAGATGACTTCGCGGGCCACCTCGCGCACAACGTGAACCTCAGCGCCAAAGCGATCTGCGGCCTCGGCGCATTCGCCAAGCTCTGTGACATGCGCGGCGACAAGGCCAAGGCGGAGGAATACTCCAGGCTGGCGAAAGAGTTCGCGGCCCGCTGGGTCAAGGAGGCCGACGACGGCGACCACTTCCGCCTGGCGTTCGACAAGTCCGGCACCTGGAGCCAGAAGTACAATCTCGTCTGGGACCAAATCCTGGGCCTGAACCTCTTCCCGCCGGAAGTCAAGCGGAAGGAAATGGACTACTACAAGAAGATTCAGAACCGCTATGGCCTGCCGCTCGACAATCGCGAGACCTACACGAAGCTCGACTGGACCCTGTGGACGGCGACGCTGACGCAGGACCGCGGCGATTTCGAGGCGATCGTCGGGCCGGTGTACCTGTTCTGCAACGAGACGCCGGACCGCTCGCCCCTGACCGACTGGTACCAGACCAAGACCGGCCGGAAAGTGGGTTTCACCGGCCGCCCCGTCATCGGCGGCGTGTTCCTCCAGATGCTCTACGACAAGGCCGCCTGGCACAAGTACGCCGGCCGCGATCAGACGAAGGCCGGCAACTGGGCCCCCATGCCCAAGCCGCCTGTGCTCGTGACCGTCGCGCCGACCGCACAGGATGAGCCCGTCACATGGCGCTATACGACTCGCAGACCCGGCGACGGCTGGTTCAAGCCCGACTTCGACGCCAGCGAGTGGAAGGAAGGCAGGAGCGGCTTCGGCACAAAGGGCACCCCCGGTGCGATCGTGAACACCACCTGGGACACGCCCAATATCTGGCTGCGACGCGAGTTCACGCTGCCCGACGGCAAGTGGGACAACGTCGGCCTGAACGTGCATCACGATGAGGACGTGGAGGTCTACATCAACGGCGTGGCGGCTGCCACGGCCGACGGCTTCACGACCGACTACGAGCCCCTGCCCCTGAACGAGACTGCCAGGGCCGCGCTCAAGCCGGGCAAGAACCTCCTCGCCGTCCACTGCCGCCAGACCGACGGCGGCCAGTACATCGACGTCGGCCTGGTCGAAGTCCGCGAACAGAAATAGTGACGATGGATAAGGTCTGCAGGGACCTGTCATCCTGAGCATCAGCAAAGGATCCGTCCCTCGAACGAGAAGGTGAAGGGGCCTACAAATGACATTACTGCTGGGATATGATGTTGGAAGCTCGTCGATCAAGGCCACGCTGATGGATGCCGGGACGGGCAAGGTTGTCGCGGCGGCGACTTCGCCGGACAAGGAACTGGAGATGATCGCGAAGAAACCCGGCTGGGCGGAGCAGCACCCTTCCACCTGGTGGGAGCACGTCCGGCTCGCAACGCAGAAGATCAGGGACAAGGCCCAATTCGATCCCGGCGACGTCAAGGCCATCGGCATCTCCTATCAGATGCACGGGCTGGTCGTGGTTGATAGGTACATGCAAGTGCTGCGTCCGGCGATCATCTGGTGCGACAGCCGGGCCGTGCAGATCGGACAGCAGGCGGCCAAGGAGATCGGAGTCCAGAAATGTCTCAAGCGGCTGCTCAACCTGCCCGGCAACTTCACCGCCTCCAAGCTCAAGTGGGTCAAGGACAATGAGCCGAGGATCTACTCCAGAGTCCACAAGATGATGCTGCCCGGCGATTTCGTCGCGATGAAAATGACGGGCGAGATCAAGACGACTCCCTCGGGCCTGTCCGAGGGCATCATGTGGGACTTCGAGAACGACCGGCTCGCCGATTTCGTGCTCGACCACTACGGCATCCCGACGAATCTCGTGGCTGACACAGTCCCCACGTTCTCGATCCAGGGCGAGTTGACGAGCCAGGCCGCTGGCGAGCTCGGGCTCAAGGCCGGCACGCCGGTCAGCTACCGTGGCGGCGACCAGCCGAACAATGCCTTGTCGCTGAGCGTGCTCAAGCCTGGCGAGATCGCCGTGACAGCGGGCACCTCCGGCGTCGTCTACGGCGCCACCGACAAGAAGAACTACGACCCGAAGTCCCGCGTCAACATCTTCGTCCATGTGAATCACTCGCCGAGCAAGCCCCGCTACGGCGTGCTGCTGTGCCTCAACGGGACCGGAATCCTCAACAGTTGGCTCAAGCACAACTTCGGCGGCGATGGACTGGACTACCCGCAGATGAACGACTTGGCCGCCCGAGTTCCCATCGGCTCCGACGGGCTGGTCATCCTACCCTATGGCAACGGCGCCGAGCGAACGCTGGATAACCGTAGCATCGGGGCCTCCGTCCACGGCTGGAACTTCAACATTCACAAGAAGGCTCACTTCCTGCGGGCGGCTCAGGAAGGAATCGTCTTCGCCCTCAACTATGGCCTGCAGATCATGCGCGATATGGGCACGAGACTGAAGACCGTCAAGGCCGGCAACGCCAATATGTTTCTGAGCCCGCTGTTCGCCGAGGCCTTCGCCACGCTCAGCGGCGCGACCGTCGAACTCTACAACACCGACGGCTCGCAAGGCGCCGCCCGAGGCGCCGGCATCGGCGCCGGCATCTACAAGAGCCCCGAAGACGCCTTCATCGGCCTCGAACCGGTGAGAACCATCGAGCCCAGCAAACAGTTGAAAAAGGTCTACCAGACCGCCTACGAGATCTGGGAAGCCGTGCTGAACAAGCAGCTTTGAACGAGGAGTGTGATATGCTGAAGCATGTGGCGATCTCTGCTGCAATGTTGTCTGTCGCCCTTTCTGCCGCTGCGGCCCAGAATGATGCGGCGTTTGTCATTCATCGGGGGACCAACGTCAGTCACTGGCTTTCGCAGAGCACCGCTCGCGGCGAGCAACGGCAGCGGTACTTCACGGAGAAGGATGTCGAGTTCATCGCCTCGCTGGGCTTCGATCACATCCGCCTGCCCGTGGACCCCAACGAGATCACCAAGCTCGACCCGGAGACCGCCCGGATCGTCAAAGCCAACAACGGCGTTTACAGCCGCGAGAAACTCGAAAGCCTCTTAGCCAAGCCCCTGGCCCTGTCGAAGAAGCTCGACCTGCCCCTCTACTGCGGCGAGTGGAGCGCGCTCTCGACTGTCCCGCGACAGGCACGAATGCAGTGGTACCGCGACATGCGAGCCAACCTGGAAAAACACAACATCGCCTGGGCCAACTGGGACTACCGGGGCGGCTTCGGCTTCGTCGGCCGGGGTAATCAGCCCGACCAAGAGTTCATCCAGGTCCTCGTTGGACAATGAGCCTCGCCCCTCTACATGCTTGGCGCGTGCCGCTTATGATCGAACCGCACTCAGTATGTCGCCCCCGCGCAGGGCTTATGGGTTCCCGCCTGCGCGGGAACGACATGACGAGGCGCGATGTTCACGGCCGTATTTGTATTTACTCGGGGCGGACTCTCGCGTAGGATTGGCTCTAGCGTGCCGGTCGGAGCCGGCTTGTCGGGTTGATACAAGTGCATGGTGGAGAAGGAGAAGCTGCGATGGCGAAGAAATCATTACATAGCATATGCCGGTGGACGTTCAACGCGGGCAAGGGCGGGTTTGTGCCGGCGGACATCCGGCCGCAATGGGCGGGCGGCAGGTTCGGCACGCCGGAGATGATCGAGCTGGTGGCCAAAAACATCCGGGCGCGACTGCCCAGGAACGTCGAGCTCGGCATCGAGATGCATTACGACGCCGAGGTCGATGACAAGAACGCGGCGGCCGTCGCCGATGCTCTCGTGAGCAACAAGCTCTCGCTGGCGATGATCACGCCCGGCGCGCACAGTCACTTCGCCTACGGCGGTATCAGCTCGCTCGACAAGAACGAGCGCAAGGCCGCAGAGGAACTGGGGACTGGGGCGGTCGATCTGGCCTACGGCACACTGCGCAAGGCTTGGCATCCCGACAAGCCGCCGGCCTTCGTCATCTGGAACGGCTCCTTCGGCTATGATGTCGCGACCATCGGCATCCGGCAGATGTACCAGAACCTCAAGGAGAGCGTCGCCGGCCTGTGCAAGTACGAGGCAGGCAAAGGTGGTCAGCTCCGCATCGCGTTCGAGCCCAAACCAAACGAGGGACATCCGGCCATGCTCATCCCGACCGTCGCCAGCGCGATTGTCTTCTGGCGGAAGGTCGCGGAGGAATTCGGCGTCTCGCTGGCCAACAAGGGCGTCAACAAGGAGTTCGGCCACTCCGAGATGATCGGCCTCGACGCCGTCTATGACACGGTCGAAGAGCTCGACAACGGCATGCTCGTTCACATGCATCTCAACAGCCAGGGCTACAACGACGGCATCATCCTGGGCGGCCCGGGCAAGTACGACATCGATCACGGCGTCCGCGTCAACGGCATGAACGTCGCCATCGCGGGCCTGATCCAGCAGGCCAGCTACGACCGCTGGAAGGGCCACGACATGCAGCCGCGTGCCTACGACAACGCCCAGCAGGCCATCAATCGCGTGATCCGCAGCGTCCTGAGCTGGGAGGCCTGCGAGCGGGCGGCCAGGGAATTGAAGACTCGCGATCTCCTGAAGGCCCTGGCGGAGCGCGACACCGCCGTCGCCGAGGACATGATGCGAGCCGCCGTCGTCGCCGCCCAAAGGTACTTCGACGAAATGTGCAAAGGATAGGTCCTGTTCGTCCCGTAGGTCCCACGAGTCCTATTGATACAGGCAGAGCATTCCTGCAGACACTGGGGCAGCGCCCGCTCTCGTGCAGCTTCGGCGTCCGACCGCGGCCTATCAGGAAGGCGGCACGCTGACCATGGGGCAATCTCGCCTGCTGTACATCGACAACCTCCGCACTGTGGTGATCACGATGGTGATCCTGGTCCACCTGGGGGTCACCTACGGCGGAGAAGGCTCGTGGTATTACAGGGAAGGTCGCGCCGACAGCCTGACGGCAGCCGTACTGACGGCGCACAACGCGATCAGCCAGTCCTTCTTCATGGGCCTGCTCTTTTTGCTCTCGGCTTACTTCACAGTGGCCTCCTATGACCGCAAAGGTCCCGGGCCATTCCTGCGAGACCGCTTCCTGCGGCTCGGCATCCCCCTGCTCTTCTTCGAGTCTCTCATCCAGCCGTTTCTGGCCTGCCTGCTCGCCTGGGCCGGTGTCATCAATCTCGGAGGCTCACGAAGCGACTACTTCCGGTGGTACTACACGAGCTTCCACTTAGGCAGCGGCCCCTTATGGTTCGTCGAGGTGCTGCTGATCTTCAGTGTGCTCTACGCGATGTGGCGGCTGCTTCACAAACGAATCCCCGCGGGGTACAGCGACTCGGGTTATCTTCCAGGCACAATGGGTATTCTGACGCTCGCCATTCCGCTGGGCGTACTGAGCTTTGTGGTGAGGCTTTGGTTCCCCGTCAACTGGGCGTTTGGGCCGCTGAATCTGCAACTCGCCTTCTTTGTCCAATATATCGCCATGTTCATCCTCGGCGTGACGGCGTATCGGCGGGACTGGCTGCAGCGTCTGCCGGTCACGACGGGCCCGCGCTGCCTCGTGCTGGCGGGTTTTCTTGTTGTCGTCGTCCTGCCGCTTCTCTTCGTCTTCGGCGGTGCGGCCAACGGGCAGAACTGGCGATACCTCGGTGGGCCGCACTGGCAGGCCCTCGCCTACGCCACGTGGGAACAACTGCTGGCGGTGGCAATGACGGTCGGGCTGATCGTCCTCTTTCGCGAGCGATTCAACCGGCAGGGCAGAATCTCGCAGATGGCCTCCGCCAGCAGCTACACGGTCTACATCATCCACGCTCCGATCATCGTCCTGTTTGCCCTTGCCTTCAAGGGCGTGCACCTGTACCCCCTGCTGAAGTTCGCCCTGGCAGCCCTTGTCACAATTCCGATCACTTTCGCGCTCGCCCATCTCCTGAGAGAGATGCCTCTGGCCCGGCGTATCCTATGACGCGCCGTTCATCGTGGGCTGAGCCACGACAAAAATGCAGAAAGTGTGCACTTCCAGCTTGACGGCGAGCCGCCGTCCCGTACTATACGTGCTTCGGACCAACACTCGAACTCGCACCCTTGATGCCGAGCGGAGCTGAACGCGCAATCAGCGGACGGAGCACGCGCGAATCGATCCAGCAAAGCACAATCAGAGGGAGGGCTGGCCATGGAGAAGGTGATCTTGATGACTGTAGCCCTGGTCGCTGCGCTGACTGGCACGCCTCCGGCCCCGCTCTTGGCCGAGTCCTGGTACACAGCAAACGACGATAACATCGATATTCCAGACAAGGGCTCCGTGTGGCGATCGCTCAACATTTCCGGCGTGCCGGCCGGGAGAAGGGTGACCAAGGTGGAGTACAGGATCAGAGTCGATGATCGCGGCGACCCTCGCGATTTCTACTGCGGCGATTACGAGATCTACCTGTCCAACGCAACGCACGGCGGCGCGGTCGCTTACCTCAACGTATATGACAACCTGGGGGCAGAGACCGACGGAGGCTATGATGACGACGCGGAAGACGATAGCGATATCGACCTGAACTGGCGCACCACGCACGCCTTTGACGGCGAGCTGGTGGACCAAACCTGGTACGTGGGCGTCACAGACAAATGGCCCAGCGCTTATGGGCTCCTGGACTACGTGGAGCTTAGGATTTACAGTGACACGCCGGTGCCCGATCTGACGTGCGAGAATCTGACCGTCTCCCCAAAGCCGGTCGTGATCGGCGGTTACGCGGGAGTCAACGTGCAAATCAAGAACGTCGGCACAGGCAGTGCCGGCGGGTTTACCGTAAAGTTCTATGTCTCGCAGTATGCTGCGGTTACAGCGTCCGACCGGTATCTCGGCGAGTCGCAAACATCGTCACTGAACGCCGGCTCATCGGTCACCGTGCGCGTGACTTTTGAGTGTCCGGCCGTCACCCCGTGCGACGCAGGCTGGTACATCGGGTGCATCGTCGATGCCGACGACGAGGTCATGGAGGCGAACGAGGGCAACAACACCTGCACTACGCGCGTGACCATCGGTTGTGTCCCTCCCGGCAATATCCGGGCCGAGTACTACAACAACGCGGATTTCACCAGCCTTGCCATGACGCGACAGGAGAACACAATCAACTACGACTGGGGCACGGGCTCGCCGGATTCGAAGGTGGACGCGGACACCTTCTCCGTGCGCTGGATGGCGGACCTGATCGCTCCGGCATCGGAACTCTTCACATTTCTCACGCGGAGCGACGACGGGGTGCGTCTGTGGCTCGACGGCGCGCTCGTCATCGACAACTGGACCGACCACGATGCCACTGAAGATGCGAGCTGCCCCATCCAGTTGGCGGCCGGGCAGCGGTACTCGCTGTGTATGGAGTTCTACGAATACGACGGCCAGGCCCTGGCCCAACTGTATTGGGACAGCCCATTGCGCAGCCCGCAGATCATCCCGGCCAGCGCGTTCGCCCAGATCCGCGGGGCACACGCGCCTCAGCCCATGCACGGCGCAACGCGTGCGCCCGATCATCCCATCCTGACCTGGGCCTCCGGCAGTCAAGTGAGTCTATACAAGGTGTACCTCGGCACGAGTCCCACTGCATTGTTCTATCGCGCACAACAGGCAGGCGCCACATTCGACCCCGGCGTGCTGGATTGGGGCCAGACCTATTACTGGCGGATTGATACCCTGCACACCGATGGCTCCACGACGCAGGGTCAAGTCTGGCGCTTCACCGTCGCCGATTCCATAGTCCTTGACGATTTTGAGGAATATTATCCATGGGCTCCCGCGCGGGTCTTTGACACCTGGGTGGACGGCCGCAACGATCCGCAAAATCGAGGCTTCATCGGTTTCCCGGAGTATCCTTTCCATGAACGGGATATCGTACACGGGGGTCGGCAATCGACGCCGTTCTTCTATGATAACAGCGCCAGTCCGTACTTGTCCGAAGCCTGGCGGGACTTCACCGGCTCGGCACAGGACTGGACCGCGAACGATGTCAATGTCCTGACCCTGTGGTGCAAGGGAATCGCCCCCGGCCAGTGCACCTGGGAGGGCGGCAACGGCGACTGCCTCATGAGCGCGCAGGGCCGGGATATCGGGGGCTCGTCCGATGAGTTTCACTTTGCCTATAAGTCGCTGAGCGGCCGCGGAAGCATCCAGGCCAAGGTGGAGGGCGTCAGCAGCACAAACGGATGGGCCAAGGCCGGGGTGATGATTCGCGAGACACTCGCGCCGGACTCGCCGTACGCCATCGCCTTCGTGACGCCCACTCAGGGCTGTGCCTTTGCGGCTCGCTTATCCGACGGCCAGAACGCAGGGTCGGCAAGCTCCCGCCCGACGCAAGAGTGTAACGCCACGGCGCCGCTGTGGGTGAGACTCGAGCGAGGCGGGGACAACTCGTTCAGCGGGTCCTACTCCACGGATGGATCGAAATGGATCCCAATGTCCTGGAGCCCCCAGGTGATCCCAATGCCAATGGACGCCGGCGTGTATATCGGCCTGTGCCTGACCAGCCACGACACTGGCGAAACGTGCAGGGCGAGATTCACCGATGTCTCGACGACGGGCTATATCTCCCGCCCCAACTGGTGGGACTCCCAGGAAATCGGAATCGCACCCAACTGGAGTCAACCGATGTACATCGGCCTGATGGATGCTGCCGAGCGCGTTGCGCTCAGGCAGGTCTCTACGGATGTGGATCCCATCTCTGCCGCCGACTGGAAACCCTTGTGCGTGCCCCTCCAGGCATTCGCCGGCGACATCGATCTCAGTCGCGTCAAGCGGCTGTGGATCGGCGTCGGGGACATAGGCGACCCGCACCCGGGCGGGTCCGGACGCGTCTACATCGATGATGTCGGGCTCCAGCGCATGGTGCAGGAGGTGACCTGGATCGCTGGAGTAGAATCTCCGCACGACTGGTCGATCACGGCGAATCCGACAACATCGGACGTGCTCCACTTCTCCACGCGCCTGTTCATACCGTGGTGGAAGCGCCGCGAGGCAGAGCAGACCCTGGGCGTGCCTGTCCTCAATGTGGACCCCACGGCCCGAACTGTCGAGCTGGTGTTTGAGCCTTCAATCGCCGGGCCGCCGTGCGCCGTCGATCACTATGACCCGGTTTGCGGGGTCGAAGGCTGGTTCGGACCATTGCCGGCGGGCACGTGGCGGATCTTCTGCACCCACGACGCCGCGGCATTCTCCGGTGACTTTACCGTGACGCCGGGCAGGTAGCCGCCGCGATCCTGAGCAAGACCGCTTCCGGGTAGAGCCACCCCAAGGTCCGCGCACTATTTCCGATTTCGTCGCGCGAATATGAACGTCGACGCGATATGGTCACCTGATGAGCCGCAACTGAACGAATTCGAGGCCGCATTCAGGCGACATATTGAGGACATCCCCGTACGCGGTGAACGCGAGTCAGTCCTGGCGCACATGCGACGCCTTCACAGAGAGTATGCCGGATTCATCCATGAGGGCACGAGATGCATCGTCTGTCGTCTGCGTGAGGGTGACCTCGACGAGAAGCCTCCCGACAACCACTTCACCAGCCCGATTGGCGAGTTCTGGTTCATCACAAAGGTCACCTTCGACGTAGTGAACAGGACGATTCTCTAGTGGCAGCCCCCCCGATTAGCGTAGCCAACCTTCTCGCAGCGCCCAGCGGATGCCATTTTCCCTACCACTGGCCGTGTTGGGCTGATGAGAGTCGGCTTCATAAGCCAGCGGGCCGGCGCCATCCACAGCCGCCGGCCCACTGCGATTACCCCTGCCAATATCGCTTCCGTCCACATCGTTGCCTGCAAGGCGGGGTTGGACGCGCGGGCGGAAGACGTTACTCACTGACCTCCGCGTAGCTCGGCACGTGCCAGTCCAAGACCAGCTCCGACGGCTCCATCTTGGCGATTTTCGAGAAGTCGACGCCGTGGAGTTCCGTAATCCGATCGCGGAACCATTTGTCGAACGGCTCTCTCGACTTCGCCAGTTTCTGCCGGAACTCCTCGGCGCCCGGGCCCTCGAAGACTACGATGGCCATCGGCCCTTGAGGCGTTTGGGCCAGCCATACACGATGGCCCGTGAGCTTCATGCGCTCGTTGAATTCGTCGAATTCCTCCTTGCGCGGGCCCGTGCATTCCTCAATCCAAGACTTCCACTCCTCGACCTTATCTTCCTTCACAGGAACAACTATCGCTGACATAAGACACCCCCGTTCTGCAATCGATAAGCTCACATTCTTGTTCAATACTACTGTACAATTCCTACGATCCCCAGGCCCGGAGTGTGGTTAAGCAAATCGCTCTACATTGCCTCAACCAGGGCGCAGCCCAGATCAGTTCAGAGAACTCGCGAACCTCGCTCAGATTGAGCAGAAGTGGGAAAATAACCACTCCAACAGCATGTAGGATGGGCTTCAGCCCATGCGGACACCTTAGGAATTGCCAGGGCACAGGGCCGTGCTACGAGATCGGCGCGGACATCTCATCCTCTGGTAAGCGAGAAGGCCATAGGACCACGGGCAAGATGCCCGTGCTACGGCGAGCCGGCCTCTCAAGCGTGCTGCTCGACCAGTTCGGGCTCGGTCTTCTCTGAGTACCGGTCGGGGGTGGCTTTATGGCCGTAGAATTGCGTATAGGAGTAGGTCAGCTCGGCGCCAAAAAGGACGATGATGGAGGAGTAGAAAATCCAGACGAGCAGGACGACGAGCGAGCCTGCGGCACCGAAGACGGAGCCGGTCCCGGTCCGGCTGATATACTCGCTGATCCCATAGGTGCCCGCCAGGAACAGCACCGCGGTGAGGATGGCGCCGACCAGCGTGTCCTTCCACGCCAGATCGACGTCGGGCAGAATCTTGAACATCGCCATGAACACCGCCGCGAATATGAGCAATGTGATGACCAGATCGATGATGTGCCAGACCAGGCCCCCCTGCGGGAAGATCATCGAGATGGCCGAGCTGATTACTACCGCCGCCACGAGCACCGCGCCGATCGCCAGGATCATCAGCAGCGTGAGAAACCGCTTCCACAGCCAGGTGAAGATGAGGCCTTTCCTCTTCACGCGGACCTTGAAGATGCGGTTGAGCGAGGTCTGCAGTTGGAGGAATCCGCCCATGGCCGCCAGCAGGGTAGCGCCGAAACCGATGATCGCCGATGTCGCAGCCGCCGCCGGTTTGGCCTTGGCCTGCGTGATGATCGCCTCGATCGCCTGGCTGGCTTGGGGGCCGACTGTCTTCTCGATCCTCTGCACGACCTGCTGCTGCGTGTTCTCGCCCAGCAGGCTCGTGCCCGTCACCAGCAGGATCAGCAGCGGCGATATCGAGAGCATGGCGTAGAATGCCAGTGCCGCCGACAGGATGATCACGTTATCTCTGCCGAAATCCGCGAACGCCAACTTCAGCATGTTCCAGGTTGTCTTCACAGCCATTGTACATCTCCCCTTGTCAAGAGCGGTTCGCTTGCACATCCCGAGCACGCGCGATACAGGCACGAGCGCCCGGCATGGAGCGCCCGGTGGAAGCGCGTTCTGACGCTGTGCGTGCAGGCGACGTCCATCGTTGAGCGCTACAGGTGATTGTAGAGCACGGGGCCGGCGCCGGTGAGTCAGCGAATCCCCGCAATAGCCGTGAGCAATTCCCTCCAGTGCGCGCCCGAAAGCGACGCAGGCGCATTGACTGGAGGCTGAATGAACTGGAGTGGGAAAGACAACGGACAAGCGCGCCGGCGATGGCTGCCAGCGTGTCATGAAGAGCGCCGCTCGGCCCGCCGGGCTGTGCCTGGCCAGTGTGGCCCGGCGACCGCTTAGGGAAGCAAGACCCAGGCTTTGAGGTCGCGCCCTGCCGACGCCAGGGCCGGCAGGGCGCAACCGTTCAAAGCAACCGTGTGGTCCTGATTGCTGACGCCTCAGGCACACGTCATCTAACAGGGTCCGGGATTGCCCGGACCGGCAAACTCAGACCCGATCAATAGGACACTACGGTGATATCGTCGTAGTAGATAGGCGATGCATTGTTGGCGAACAGGTCAATGGCCTGAAGGGTGCCATGATCGTTATCGTCCCACTGATGGGTAGTGATCAACTTTCCGTTGTAGTACCAGTCGCACGTGTTGTTGACCAGGTCGATGACGAACTTCTGCTCGGCCCACTGATCGTACACGATCTGCGTCGTTACGTTGCCTCCCTGGGCCTCGGCGGTGATGATCCCAGTGGCCAGGTTGCACTTCAACTGTATAGACCAGTCGAGGCCGTTGCCGGGATCGTTGTACGTATTCATCAGGATGAAGTAGGTCTCACCGGTCGTGCCCGAGGGGATATACTGCATGGCCGAGAACTGCACCGTCCTGTGGGAGGCGTTGAACTCATGGACGAAGTCGGCACTGCCGGTGATCTCGACGGAGTTGGAGCCACTGAAGGCGTACTTACTGGACGCCGGCGCGCCGGCGCTGGCCGTATTGCCCCAGCCCTTCCACCCGCCCTGGCCGTGCAGGCTGCTTCCGGCGACGTAGGACTCGAAATCATCCGCAAACTCCGTGATCACAGGCAGCCCGATCAGCTCGATCTCGGCGATCTGCATCATGGGGTCGGTGACCGGGTTGCGCAGCGTCGGGAACACAATCTTATAGTGCTTGTACGCAATGGCATTCTCAAACACAATCGGCGTCGTGTTCTTCGTGAAGCGCGGCCACTCGGTCGCCTGAGCGAAATCGACAATATCGCCAGCAGCGATCAGCGTCCATGGCCCATCGATGCTCTCGTTGGAACCAGAGAGCTCGAATGAGATGGGATCACGGCCGGGGGAATCGTTGGCCGTGGTGAAGGTCAGTCCGGTGACAATGGTGGGGCCGAGAGACGGCGTTACCCTGATACCGGTCGGCAGAAGCTCGCCTTTGAAGTCCAAGAACTTCGTGTTGACGTTATTGTCGATCGCGTTCGCAGGAAACTCCGCGGGCGGCCAATCGCCGTCATTCGGCTCGCCCACGACGACGTCGCCCGGGGTCGTGATATCCGAAGCTCCGATCACGAAATACGCATCGGAGTGCACCCGGATCTCGGCCTTGGAAAGGGCACGGTCGTAGATCGCCACGCCATAGATGGCGCCATCGAAGTTATCGAAGGTGACGCTGCCATCTGCAGCCCCGGCGCCGTAGCCGATGCCGACGAGGCCCGACAGGGTGATCGCTGCCGGGACACTGCCCTTAAGGACACCGTTGACATACAGCTCTGTCGTCCCCGCACTTGCGCTGGAGACGAAGACCAGGTCGGTCTCAATGCCGGGATTGGTGGGAACACCGAAATCATAGTCGGCCACGCCAAAGAGGGTCGCGCCATAGGTCCCGGTGTTTTCCCACTGCTCATACTTGAGCCCCGCCTTCGTGTCACCGAAGCCTCTGCGGCCGATCAGGCACATGCTGGCCTCTTGTTCATTCGGGTTGCTGCGAACGACGAACTCGTAGGTGATCTCACCGTCGAGCGTGCCGATATCGTAGACCCCATCTTGAACGTTGGTGGCGAAGTAGGTCGGGGAGCTTGATGTCGCCACGGCCTCCCAGGCATCCAGCGAGGTGACCAGCTCCGCGCGAACCGTGAAGCTCCAGACCAGACCCGGGATGACCGTACCATCGGCGGCCACTTCATCGACTCTCCAATAGTACGTGGTTTCCCAGTCAAGGGCCGCGGCCGGAATGAAGCTCGCCACGTCCACCGTGCCCTGCGACACATTGGGATCCCCGGCAGCCACGAGATTCGGATCGGTTCCGAGATAGACGTTGTGCTGCACCGCGGTGGCTCCGGCAGACCAGCTAAGAACAAGGCTGCTCGACACGTTCTTAGCGCCGTTGCCCGGACTCGGCGAGAACGCCATTTCCGGAAGCATCAATGCGCCCTGCGGGATGATCTCCTTGGCAAAACCAGGCCCGGACCATCTCAGGAACGCCGCTGCGCCGCCGCCATTCTCGTACATCTCCATCACGACTTGATACCGCTCGCCAGCAAGCAGCTCCAGATCGGCCGTGGTATCCTCGGTCGTACCGCGATCAACCCAGCCAGCCGCCACCTGCACACCGTTAAGGAACAGCCTGGCGCCGTCATCGGAAGCCTCATACAGCTTGTAGGTTCCCGTGACCGGCACGTTCAACTCGGCTGTCCACCGGCAGGAGAACTTGTCCACCGGGATCGCCGCATCGGGAGAGTTCGTTCCTGGAGTGGTGCCACTGCCCCAATCGAAGTTGATCTCGCCCACGGTCTTGACTACCTTGGGCGCCCCGTCGAGGATCATGTTATCCCAATACTGGGCCACGGCCCCGCCATTGGGATCGAACGTGGAGAAGCTCCACACATCGCCCGCCTGCACGGCACCGGCCGCATCATGCTCATCGACACGCCAGTAGTAGGTGGTCAGGGGCTCCAGACCATTGGGATCGAAGGAGGTCGCCTCCTGCGCCGCGGCCACAGCCACACTGGCATCGCCGGCCGCCACAAGGGCCCGGTCCGTCCCGAAGTACACGTCGTGGGTCAAGACATTCTGGCCCGCGGTCCAACTCAGTTGCGTGCTCGCCGCTCTCCACTTGGCACCGTCAGCAGGTGACGGGGAATGTGCGGTCAGCGGCGTCACTGTGAAGCTCCAGACGTTGCCCGTATGCACGGTTCCATCAGCGCCAACCGAGTCCACGCGCCAGTAGTACGTGGCGCCCGGCTCCAGAGGTCCCGTGGGGAATATCGCGGCAGCCGCGGGCATCATGCCCTTGAGATCGGTCGCCGCTATCGTCGGCGATGTGCTCATGTAAATATTGAACAGTTGGGCGTCTGGGGACCCCTTCCACTGCAGCAGTGGCTGGACCCACTCAGTGGCTCCATTCGCAGGGGAGGGAGCATAGGCCGAAATGAAGATGAACGGGTACTCCGCCACATAGATAATGTCCTGGACGGGAGGATGGCCTGTCGTGTCGTAGATCCGGACGAATCCCCGATACGTGTCGCCGGGGACATAGAACTTCGCCCATGCGGCGGCGTTGCCGGCATTGTCCGTCGCCAGAATTGCATCGACATTGGCCTTGGAAACCGGCCTTTGGGAGGCCCAGGTCTGGGTCAATCCCCACTTGAGCCCGGCTTGTGTGATGGCCACTTGATTGTAGCTGTCCCACACAGCGATGTCCGTGGTGAATCCCAGGATCGCGCTGGCTCCAGCCGTCTGCGGGTTGATGTACGTGCCATCGGCATGCCCGACATTCCAGAATGGGATGTCGGAAATGACCACGATCTTGCCGCCAGCATCCAGGTATTTGCGGAGCGTGCAGTTCGCGTCCACCGTCTCGACCACCGTGTCGGGCTCGATATCGCGACAGAGTACGACCACGCTCTGTGCCCCGTCGGCAATGTGGCCTTCCATCCACGTCTTGAGCTGGTCGGCGTCCAGAATCGTGTACCCGGCCGCCGCGAGACCATCTCGCACGACAATAGACGAGGCATTGTCAGCCCAGCCCGTTGCATACCGCCCGTCCCAGTAGGCGGCACGGTCCCAGTCCGCTGCCTGGGCCACACTCAGCCCGCAGACCAGACTCAGAGCAAACACATAAATCAGTTTTCGATACATCTTGATCCTCCTTCACTGATGACAGTACTTAGGGCCCCTGGCCACATGCCAAAGCACCCGTTCCTCCACAACAATTTGTTTAGATCCATCCACCGGTGATCCTTCCCAAAGTCACAAAACCCTCACCTCACCAATATGCTTTGACTCTGATTGAATCGACCCGTTCACCTCCTTTCCACCCACGAAGGAATATGACTGATGCTGAGAATGGATGGACAGAATCCGCGATGCGGCGTGAAAGACGCAGCCAACTCCCCCGTATGCTGTCTGCCGAACGAAATCACCCTGCTGAGGGCCTCCGATGCTGATGTGCCGCGCAGCCGGACGCAATGTCCGGCGCACAGGGCAACATCGCGCGATGCGCGTGTCTTCCAGGCACAGACCCGTACTTAACATCATATTTATACACCAACGATCTGCGGCTTGCAACACTTTTCTTTGGTGGACGAGACTGAGGACTGCCCAGAGGGTCTCGACACGGCCATTTTCCGGTTTTTTCCTCGCCAGGAACGCCCACAGTCTCTCCTGGCAGCACGCTTCTTGACTGTGGTACGGCCGGAAAAATAAACACATTCCCGGGATCGGCGGATGCGCAAAAAAAGGGCCTGGGGGCGCTGGTGCACCCTCAGACCCTTATAGACTTCGTCACGCCAGGCCGAAGCTTCGGCCCGGCTCGACAGGCCTTCGATCACTCGGAGGCCCCGAATCCCCCGTCTGAACCCGATGAATCAAAGCTCAGGCTCCGACGAGCGATTCCACAGTACGCACACTCACTTGACGCCAAGGAACTCGACTTCCGCGATCTGCATACTGTTTGCCTGTGTGGAAGTGCCGCGAAGGGCCGTAAACAGAACCTTGTAGTTCGTGTACGGGACATCGTTGTCAAACGTGACCGGCGTAACGGTGATCTTCTGACGCGGCCATGCGGTTCCACCTGTGAAATCGACGATCTTGCCCGCTGCGATCAGCGTCCACGATCCATCAGCCGCATTGGAGCCGTAGAGCTCGAACGCCACCGGATCACGCTCCGGAGAATCGTTGGCTGACGTGAACGTCATGCCCCTGACGATGGTGGCACCCGCCGCCGGCGTCACGGTGAAGCCGGAAGCAGTTTCCCCAGCATCGAAGTCGCCCTTGAAGTTCAGGTACTTCGTCGCAATGCTGTCGTCGATCACATTGGCAGGCAGTTCGCCGCACGGCGAAACGTCCGTCGTCGCATTGCCGCCGCAGGTAGCGGCTTCCGGTATGCCATGAACGACATCACCGGGTGCGGTGACATCAACGACCGGAATGGAAACAGGCGTCCGGGAGATCTGGATGTCATCGACGTACAGCGTACCGGGTCCGCCAACCGTACCATCGCCAATGCCAAGGGTCAGCTTGGTGACCGCCGTCAGATCGGCACCGGCCAACAGCACCAGCGGAACCTCGACTTTCGTCCACTGGCCTTCTTGCGTAGCCGTCGCAAACGGGTCAGCCACGACTGCTATGCCACCGGCGCTGTCTTCCACCGTCAGCGAAAGGATCGCCGGAGCATTGCACGGATCGCCACGTACCCACAGGGAGACCACCTCAATGCCGCCCGTGACCATGTCCATGGGCGTCGCAAACGAGATGCTGGCGCTACCCATGTTCGGTGCAGCGGAGTTGTCGTAATCCAGCTTCATGCACCTGCCGCTGCGGCCGTTGGCGCTGGCCGATGCAGTCACTGTGCCTTCTGCCGTCCAAGCACTCGACACCAGATTCGGACTGTAATTGGCAAGGCTCATGACCTCCGCCGGCGAGAGCACGTAGTCGTAGACGCGAGCATCCGAGACGTTGCCCGGGAACGAGCTGGCTTGCGTGACACGCTTGCCAATGAACACCCGGTCGCCACGGATCGCCAGGTTCTGCACGTTGGACTTGCCCGGATCAGTATCTTTCCCGAGGCCGTCGCCGTAGTACAGAATGGTGGTCCCATCGTAGGTCATGGCATAGTGCCGCCACTCGAGGGCTTCCGCATCCGTGAAGATTGTCTCTTCCCAGCCCCAGCAGTGAGCGCCAACGCCGCCCGGCCCGCCGATGCTATCGATGTTGAAGTGACTGCCGTTACCGCCCTGAGCGTCCGCCGTTCCGGTGAACCCGAAGACCAGCGTCCAGTCGGGGATGTTCGTGTTGTCGGCCTTGGCCCAGCAGGCAATCGTTGTCAGCATGTTGCCGCTGATACCCACCGCGCCGATTTCCACGTACTTGTTGTCGCCGCCGGGCAGGCTCAGGACCGTACCCATAACCGGGTCATCCTCGAAGCCAATCCCGTCGCCGACTGCCGTACCGTTGTGGCCGTTGCCGGAGCTATCAAGCAGGTCGCCGTTAAGCTTCCACCAGCCAATCGGTCCAACCGCAGGCGCCGCCGGCGTGAAAATGTCATAAGCGTCGAAGTTGTCGATCACCTTGGACGCGACAACCGAGAAGCTCCAGACCACGCCCGGAGTCACCGTGCCATCAGCAGCCACGGCATCGACCTTCCAGAAGTATATGCCGCCCAGGTTCAGCGCACCCGGATCAAAGCTGGTCCCGGCCACCTCGCCCTTGGACGTGCTGGCATCGCCAAGCGTCACGAGAACCTCATCGGTCCCCAGGTAAAGCACTTGCTTAGCGGTGTTGACGCCCATGACCCAGCTCAGCGTCGTCGCGCTGGCCACATCTGTGGCTCCATCCGCCGGACTCGGCCGGATGGCCTTGAACGCCGCTGTCGGAAGCTGCAACGCACCCTGCGGGATGATCGCCTTGGGAATGCCCGGGCCCGACCATTCCATCTTTGCCGTCGCGCCGCCACCGTTCTCGTACATTTCCATCACGAGCTGATACGTCTGTCCGGCAACCAGATTGATGGCGCTGCTGGTATCCTCAGTATCGCCACGATCCCACCAGCCATCCGTAATCTGCTTGCCATCCAGGAACAGCCTGGCGCCATCATCAGACACATCATAGAACCTGTAGGCGCCGCTGACCCAGGGCGTCACTTCCGCCGACCAACGGCAGGCGAAGTTATCCACCGGGATGTTCGGATCGGGAGAGTTGATCCCCGGAGTGACATCGCCGCCAAAGGCGAAGTTGACCGCGGCCACGTTCTTGACCACCTTGGGATCGCCGTCGAAGAACCGATTGTCCCAGTACTGGGCCATGGCTCCGCCGGCGGGATCGAACGTCGAGAATGTCCAGACGTCGCCCGCTACCACGTTTCCAGAGGCATCGGTCTCATCGACCCGCCAGAAGTATGTGGTCGCCGGCTGCAGGAGACCTGTAGCATCGAATGAGGTGTCGGCAGTCTGACCGAGGGGTGCGAGGGCCTCCTTATCGGTGCCGCCAAATACGGCGTGCGAAATGGCATTCTGGCCCGCCGTCCAAGCGACCGTCAGGCTTGTGCTTGCGAACTGAGCGCCGTCCACCGGGCTGGGGGAATGAGCCTTTGCAGGCATTGCGGTGAACGACCAGACTTTGCCGGTGACAGTGGCGCCGGTGGTCGTCATCTCATCCACTCGCCAGTAGTACGTGGTGCCCGGCTCCAGAGGCACGGTGGGGAACAACGCAGCCGCCGCAGGCATCACACCCTTGAGATCGGTCGGAGCCAGCGTCGGCGATGTGCCCATGTAAATATTGAACAATTGGGCGTCTGCAGTGCCCTTCCACTGCAGCAGCGGCTGGACCCATTCGGTCGCGCCGTTGGCAGGATTCGGGCAGAACGCACCGGCTGGCGACGCAGCGAACTCAGTAAGGAATTCAGCGCCGATTACCACGGGCCCCTCCCCGATGGTCGGGCCGCCCCAGGCCGCCGTGATGCTGTCACCGCCGCCGCCTTCCTTGTGCATCCCTTCAATGTAGTACTTGCGACCCGCCTTCAGAGTGACGGGAGCGGATTTCTGGGCGGCCTCCCAGTCCCAGGTCTCCACCGGAGTCCACCCGGCAACCTGCGCGACCAACTTGGCATCGGCCGGATTGTCGGTGGGGCTAAGCCACAGTTGGCAATTGTCATCGCCGCTGACCCAGAAGGTGTAGTCGCCGTCGGCCGGCGGGGTCAGATACGCCCGAGCCCGCTCGGCGTAGTTGTCGGCCCAATCCACCTTGCTCTTGAGGTTGTCGCGCAGCTCAGAGCTGTCCGGCGCATCGGGGAAGCTGCACAGCGTCCTCATATCGCTGTCGATGCTCGTGCCCCCGACGTTCATCCAGTACTCAAAGAGTACCTTGCCCGGGGCGGCCACGCTGCAAATCAGTAGCAGCGCCACACCCAGGGCAAACACACTAAAACGTTTTTGATACATCTTGATCCTCCTTCACTGATGACAGTACTTAGGGCCCCTGGCCACATGCCAAAGCACCCGTTCCTCCACAACAATTTGTTTAGATCCATCCACTGGTGATCCTTCCCAAAGTCACAAAACCCTCACCCTATTGTTATATTCCGACTCTGATTGAATCGACCCGCTCACCTCCTTTCCACTGATGAAGAAAAACCCTTGCTGATGTTGGAAATGGATGGACAGAATCCACGATGCGGCGTGATAAACGCACCCAACTCCCCCGTGTGCTGTGTGCCGAGCGAAATACACCCTGTCAGGGCCTCCGATGTGGCCACACTGCGCAACCGTTGAAAAGCATGGCGGAACCGGCGGGCTCTGCCGCGCCGTTCAGCGCCACCATCCCTACTCACTCACAACTCCTTCATATACATTATTCGGACGAATTATGCAACTACTTTCTGAGCGGATATGAATATAAATTTGACTGACGTGGAGAAGATATTGGGCTACCATGTCCGGCGGCATGAGCACCGACACCGAAGATTCAAGCAAGGAGACATCCATGCGACAGGCGGGAAGCAGTATTCGGTGGGCCTCAATTGTGACGTTAGTCCTTGTAGCACAAGGACTTATAGCAGCCAAGCCGCGTGTTTTCGATGTTCGCGACTGCGGGGCCTCCGGTGACGGCGTGACGCTCGACACCGCCGCGATCAACAAGGCCGTGACCCTCTGTGCCGACGCCGGCGGCGGACAGGTGCGATTCACGCCCGGTAGATATAGGTCCGGAACAGTGCACCTCAAAGACCATGTGACCCTTTTTTTTGAGGCCGGAGCCAGGCTCGTCGGCACGGCGGACCTCACGCAGTACCAGAATCCGACCGTGCCCGACTTCATGCCCGAGGCCCGATGGGGCAAATGGCACAGGGCGCTGATCCTCGGCGAGGGCATCGAGGACATCGCGATCGCCGGCCAGGGAATCATCGACGGCAACAAGGTCTTCGATCCCACCGGCGAAGAGCGGATGCGCGGGCCGCACGCCTTCGTCTTCGTCAATTCCCACAATGTCACGGTCCGGGACGTGTCGTTCGTCGATGCGGCGAACTATGCCATCTTCTTCGAGGTCAGCAGCGACGTCGACGTTCGCAACGTCAAGTTCACCGGCGGCTGGGACGGCGTGCATTTCCGCGGCGCCCCGGAGCACCCCTGCCGCAACGTGAACATCGTCGGCTGCCAGTTCTACACCGGCGATGATTCCATCGCCGGCCGGTACTGGGAGAACGTGCTGATCTCCGATTGCATCGTGAACTCCTCGTGCAACGGCATCCGGCTGATCGGTCCCGCCGCGCACCTGACGATTCACGATTGCCTGTTTTACGGGCCCGGCGTCCAGCCTCACCGCACTTCCAACCGCTGCAACATGCTCGCCGGCATCAACCTCCAGCCCGGGGCGTGGGACGCAACCAGGGGAGACCTCAATGACGTGACGATCTCCGGTGTCACGATGAAGAACGTGGCCACGCCGTTCCACTTTCTGATCAAGCAGGGCAACACCGCCGGACGCATCCTCGTCAGCCGCGTGGATGCCACCGGCGTCTATCGCGCCGCCTGCTCCGTCGAAAGCTGGGCGGATGCTCCCTTCAGGGACGTGACCTTCCGCGACGTGAGCGTCGAATTTGAAGGCGGCGGGACCTCGCAGCAAGTACCGAAGGAGATCAAGGCCCCCGGCGTCGACGCCCGGCCGCTGCCCGCCTGGGGCTTTTACGCCCGCAACGTCGAGAAGCTCACCTTTGAAAACGTCCGCCTGACGTGCACCAGGGAGGATCAGCGATCCATGATGATCTGCGATCGCGTGGAGCACCTGACCTGCAATGGGCTGAGGTTTCCGCGGTACGACACGGCTGCCGATTTGTTGGTGTTGAATGATGTCGCGCGAGTCCGGCTGCAGGATACGGCCATCCCGTTTGTGCAACCGGCCTATGTCCGTCTGGCGCCGGCCGCCGGCAATCAGGGCCCCATCGTCGCGGGCAAACCTTATGCCATCACCGTGACTGTGCAAAACGGCCAGGGGCAAGGGCTCGCCAACGTGGAGCTTGCCGCAGGCGTCCAGAAAGTCACTCGATGCGTCTGGCTTGGTCCCAATGAGAAGAAGGAGGTCGTCTTCGACGGGCTGACCGCCCCCGCCGCCGGCCCCTGCGCACTCCAGGCCGGCAATCTCACCCGCAGCATCACCGTCGAGCCGCAGCAGTAGTGACAACATCGTGCTGGGTGGCATCGCCAAGGCCGAAGGCCTTGGCGATAGCGAATGGGCAACCATCGCAAGGCTGCGATTAACGCTGCCACCCACGCCGCGCCTCAGGATGGCGTTGTGTGGCTTGCAGGCCACGCTGAAGCGCGGTATAGTCATACCGTGTCATGCTGGAACCGTGTAGAGGCTGTAGTCAGGAGAAATGCCATGAATCGTCGCGAATTCCTTCGGGCCGCCGGCGCCGGAGTTGCCCTATCGACCGCAGGCAATTATGCCCCAGCGTTCGCTCAGCCCAAGCCGAAGCGCGTGGGTCTGATCGGTCCGGGCTGGTACGGCAAGAGCGCCCTGTTTCGCCTGCTCCAGATCGAGCCGGTGGAAGTCGTCGCGCTGTGCGACGTGGATAAGCACATGGCGGCCGAGGCCGCGGAGATGATTGCTGCCCGGCAGAAATCGAAGAAGACGCCCCGTACGTTCGGCGATTATCGCGAGATGCTCAAGCAGGAGCAATTCGACATCGTGCACGTCGCGACACCCGACCATTGGCACGCGCTGGCGATGATCGCCGCGGTCAAGGCCGGAGCCGACGTGTACGTGGAGAAGCCCGTCAGCACGGACGTGGTCGAGGCCCAGGCAATGCTGGCGGCCGCCCGCAAGTACAAGCGGGTGGTGCAGGTGAACATGCAGCGTCGCAGCACGCCGCACCTGATCGAGGCCCGCGACAAGGTCATCAAAGCGGGCAAGCTCGGCAAGGTCGCCTACGCGGAGATCTGCTGCTATTATCACATGCGTGCCGGCGGCAACCCGCCCGACGCGACGCCACCCGAGTACCTCGACTACGAGATGTGGACCGGCCCGGCCCCGATGCGCCAGTACTGTTCAATCAACCATCCGCGCGGCTGGCGGGCCTTCATGGAATACGGCAACGGCATCGTCGGCGATATGTGCGTGCATATGCTCGACATGGTCCGCTGGATGCTCGACCTCGGCTGGCCCAGGAGCGTCAGCTCCTCCGGCGGAATCCTCGTGGCCAAGAACACCAAGGCGAACATCACCGACACGCAGACGGCGACGTTCAACTTCGACGGCCTGCCCATCGTCTGGACCCACCGCACCTGGGGCGCCGCCCCCGATCCCGACTATCCCTGGGCCGCCTTTCTCTACGGCGAGAAGGGCACGCTCAAGGCCGATGTCTACCACTACCAGTTCATTCCGCAGGGCCAGGGCGAGAAGCTCGAAGGCAAGGCCCTCTACGAGTACGGCAAATACCCTGAGGACGAGACCGAGAAGGACCTGGAGCGTCACGTGGCCGCACCGATGCGCCGCCACTGGCGCAACTTGCTCGACATGATCGAGACCCGGGGCCGCCCCGTCTCCGACATCGAGGAGGGTTACATGACGGCCGCCTCGTGCATCCTGGCCAATATGTCCTGCAAGCTCGGCCGAACGCTCGTCTGGGATCCGCAAAAGGGCCAGGTCGTCGGCGACGATGAGGCCAACCGCCTCCTCGCGCGTCCCTATCGAAGCCCCTGGACCCACCCCGACCCCGCGACCGTCTGACCCGCCGGCGCGCCGATACGCCAACAAGAATGTCAGGGACGCGACCCACGGAGACTGCCCGCGCGATCGACATAGGTAGGCGGTTGCCCGCTTTCCCTGTCACACCACCCGGCGTACGGGTCCGTACCGGGCGGTTCGGCGGGTGAAGCTACTGGACAACAGTCAATTTGCCAATGGCCGGGCTTTCCGCCCTGCGTTTCGCCACGAACGATTCGGTCCCTTGCCGACAGCCCTTGGGGCTTCACCCCTATCCTCTGCCGGGAAGGCCAGGTACAACTGGTTCTTCTGCCGCTTGT
>Ga0315282_10002226_pt1 | contig 35992 bp, 27 predicted proteins | sample YL17G07_20_MG_FD_203693 | JGI IMG/M metagenome (GOLD analysis project Ga0315282, IMG submission 203693) | Sediment microbial communities from Yellowstone Lake, YNP, Wyoming, USA - YL17G07_20 | ecosystem: Environmental > Aquatic > Freshwater > Lake > Sediment | place: USA: Wyoming | collected...
CAAATCGAAAACGCTCCGTTTCACGAGTAAGTCCATAGCTGAAAGCAAGTTAGAAGGAAATCAAAATTCAATGACCGGACAGTACTGGTCAGTGGTCAGTTGTCAGCCGTCAGTGGTAAGTTCTCTATTGCCCGTGGGCGCAGTCACTCCCGCGAAAGCGGGAATCCAATCCGCATGGTCCGTGGTCGGGCATTCATTGGCAACTCACTGCGGCATGACAGCAGAAATTTCTTCCACGGAGGTGTAAGGGCTGGATGCAGCGGCTTACACTGGCACTTGGCAACGGACGACGGACCACGGACCACTGACCACTGACCACTGAATCCTGATGAATGTCTGGGTCTTCAAGATCAACACAAAACGCGGCTGGGAATTTGACGAGTATTTCCGTTCACGCGCTCGCGGCGCGTACGAGCTGGGCGACGAAGGCTGGATACGCAGCGCCTCAAGCTTGCGCTATATCCGTGAGGAAGTGAAGCGCGGAGACCTCTTCCTTTGCTACGAGGTGGACCGCAAATGGGTTGTGGGGGTAGCGCGGGCAGCTTCGGATGGGCGCGACACGGGCATGGGATCCCTCCTCGATTTCTGCCCGCCCCGCGACGCCGTGCGCCTGAAGAATCCCCTGGCGCGGCATCCCGACCTCGATCATATCTTGGCATTCAGCCCCCAGCGGGGGCGCGGCACCGTCCAGAAGCTCGAGCGGGATGAGTTCGTTCGCCTCCGCCGCATCATGCTGCGCAAGAATCCCGAGCAGGTGGAGGCCCTGCAACGGCTCTTGGGCGCGAGCGGTTCCTAAATCCCACGGTAAACCTCGCGGCGGTGGCGGACGTAATGAACGGTCACAATACCCTGCCTTGTATCGACCTCGTAAACGATCCGGTACGCGCCAACACGCACTCGATACATCTTCTCGGTGGAGGCGAGTTTGGCGGAACCTGGGGGGAACGGACTCTCTCTGGGGGATTCGATGCGCAACATCACCCGAGAAACCACGTCCTTGGGCAGGTTGCGAAGGTCCTTTTGAACGGATGGCTTAAAGCGGACGCTACAGGACCCCATTTGTCTTGAGCCGCCGCTTCATTTCATCGAGACTAATAGCTTCCTCTTCCCGCCGTTCAGCAACGACGGCGAGATCGTGCAAGTCTTCCAGGAGCTTCCTATACTTGGTAACAGGGAGTACGATCGCCGTCTTTCTCCCCTCCTCATCCACTAGGAATTGTTTTTTAGGTGCCCTCATGCCACCCCCCTAAACCCGAAACTCAGTTTACATAACCTCGTCACTCGTTGCCCCTCCGTTGAAGCGCTTTGGGCTACAGGCGATTCATCATGCTGGCCAGATACCCTGCCCCGAAGCCGTTATCGATATTGACGACGCAGACGTTGGGCGAGCAGCTATTGAGCATGCCGAGCAGGGCCGCAAGACCGCGGAAGCTGGCGCCATATCCCACGCTCGAGGGGACGGCGATGACGGGCGCGCCCACCATGCCGGCCACGACGCTGGGCAGCGCGCCTTCCATGCCTGCCACGCAAATGATTATGCGCGCCTCCATGAGGTGCCGGCTTTCGCCCAACAGCCGGTGGATGCCCGCCACACCCACGTCGTAGAGCGGCTCGACGCGATTGCCCATGATGTCGGCAGTGACGAGCGCCTCTTCCGCAACCGGGATGTCGGAGGTGCCCGCGCAAACCACCACAATTTTCCCCTTGCCTCGAATCTTGCGGTCGTGGCGAAAGGTGATGGCCCCGCAGAGTTTGTGGAACTTCGCTGTCTTATGCAGATTCCTCACCCGCTCAAACAACTCCGCGTCGCCCCGGGTGACCAGGACGTTGTGCCGGTTCAGCAGCATCCGGCGCACAATTCCTTCCACATGGGCGGGATCTTTGCCACGCGCGAAGACCACTTCCGGGAATCCCTGGCGAAGGGAGCGGTGATGATCGATCTTGGCATAACCCAGGTCTTCGTAAGGCAGGATGCGCAGGCGCTCGAGCGCCCCTCCCACGCTCAGCTTCCCTCGCCGGACCTGCTGGAGCACTCTGGTGATTTCTTCAGGAGTCAATCTCCCCTCCCCTGCGTTCTTTCATCAGTAATTTCAGTATATCAGGTGCAAGGCGGACGTCTACTTTTTCCCCAGCTTCTTTTCCAGTTGGCGTGCTTGGGCGCTCAGCTCGCTCAATTGGCGCAGGTCATCGTCGGCGGCGGAAATGGCGTTTTGGATGCGGGAAAGCGCTGCGTCGGTGAAGGGGCTGGAGTTTGAATCGCGGCTCGAACCCAGCACGCCGCTCATGGCCCGGAATTGGCTGGTGACGTCACGGTAGTGGCGCATGATGGAAGTCAAATGAGCATCGCGGCGGCTATCCAGGTCTTGCAGGTCGGCCAGCACGCGCGCCACTTCGGCGGCGCGAGCGGTACCCGCGCTGCTGTCGGTTTTCAACTTGGCGCTCTCCGCCTCCAGCGCAGCGAGGCGTTGGCGGGAAGCTTGTAATTCGGCCTGGGCGGATTCGAGATCCTGTTTTAAGGCGTCGATCTGGCTCTGCAAATCCGCTTCCTCTTTTTGACGGCGTTCCTCGACGCTGGCGAGCGCCTTCTCGCGTTCTTCGCCGGAGCTCACAAGTTGCGCCTGAAGCACCATGTTGTTAGCCTGCACTTGGCTCAGCTCGCGGTTGAGGAGCTCGATGGTTGCGTTGCGCTGAGCGAGCGCGGCGCGGGAATCGCCTGGCGGAACCATGGTTTCGGTTTCCGTGCGCGGCTTTTGAAATTCGCGTTGGCGGAGAGCCGCCTCGAGCTGGCGCAGAGATCGCAGGTCTGCGGCCTGCTGCCGCTCGAGTAAAGCCAGTCGCCAGGACTGGCGAAGAATCACACCCAGCGAGGCAACGAAGGTGACGCCCAGAGCCAGCACAAGAGCGAATTGTAGTCGTCCCAGCCGCATCATCTTAGCCCTCCTTCGGGCGCAAGCGGGTACGCCAGGAGATGTGCAGATCGTTGTCGCCGCACGGAGCACTTAAGTGAATTTGGACGTTGTAATGAATCTTGCTGGGAAACGCCAGGGTGAGCCTCCAGGCGCTCGAAATTCGCGCAAACATAGCCGAGATCGCTTCCGGGATCTCCCCCACCGATCGGCAGGCAGTACTCCTGCCCCCCGTCGCGTCGGCAAGGGTGTTCATGCCATTCTGATAGGCTTCGTTGAGCTGGTCGTGTCGGTAATTGAGATCAACCACAAACAAGGGCGCCTCGAGAGAGCTGCTACCCTCCACCAGCTTGGAAATCTTGTCCGCGATCAGCGCCGTGGGAAAGCGCCGGCTGAGATCGTGGGGATCGCTCCCGTTAATGACAGGATTGGTGTAGTCCTCGCGGTAACTGTAGATGCTGCCGTCGGTGATGTACAAGACCGAGACGCGCACCGGGGCCTTGCGCAGGATGGCATCCCCCAACGAGAGAGCCGATGGAACCGTTTCGAGTAATCCCGGTTCGGTGCTGTTGGATAGGGAGCGGATGGCGTCGATCACCGGCTGGCGGCTTGCGCTGGGGTCGGCCAGCACTTGCAGGCCATCCTGGGTGCGCAGAAGCCCCACCCAGGCGTTCTGGGGCAGCTTGGAGATTTCGGCAATCAGCGCCTGTTTGGCGGCCTCGATGAGCGCTAGATCCCCCGTCAGATCCAACACTACCAGAATTACCTGGTCGCTGTTCGGGCCTAACTGCGCAGTGATGGGCAGCGATTTGCCGTTGAACGTAGCTTCAAACTTTGGCTGAAGGGTGCAGTCATTCGTCTCGATCCAGGCAGGAATCGAGACGCTGGCCGTTTGCGCATGCAAAGTGGCAATCGAGCAAACCGCGAAAAGAACAGCCGGGAGTGCGGAGCAAGGTCGCAGCATTAGAAGCTCAACTTCAGTCCAATCTGAACTACACGCCCGCCGTGAGAGCCGATGATCTTACCGGCGTCCACATTGGGCGCGCTCGCCGGACCGATATTCGGATCGGGATAGTTCCAGTTGGCGTGATTGAGCATGTTAATCGCGGTGGCGCTGAACTCGAGCGCCCGGTCGCCGCCCATGGGCATGCGCTTGATCACGCTGACGTCCATAGAATTATAACCCGGACCCAGCAAGTCCGGCTCGGTCCGGGGAGCGTTCCCCGGGGTGAAGTCCGGGGGCTGATCGAAGGCGGCTGGGTTGTACCACATAGACGGACCTGGATTGGCCACGTGCGGATCCACGCCGGGCGCCACATTGACGTTAAGCGTGGGAAGCACCCCGCCGGTGTTATTGAATTCGGGATGAAGCGCTAGAGGCGTCCCGTCATTCCAGTAGGCCGTACCGCTGACCGACCAGCCTTTCACCAGCGGCCTCCCCCAGCGCAAGAAACTTAACGGCGGCTCGCCGGAGCCGAACGGTAGCTCATAGATGTAGCTGAGCTGCAAATATTGCGGCGGATTATAAGAGGTGAGTGACCAGTCGTTGCGCCAGTTGAAAAAGTCCTGATTTCCGTAAGGGCCCGAATAATCATCGAGTTGCTTGGAAAATTCATAGTAAGCAATGAAGGAGAGGCCGAACGAGGCGCGCTTCTCGACCCGCAGGAAACCGGAGTTGCGCTGGTAGTGGCCCCAGGCGTAGTGACCGTAAAGCTCGAAGCCCTGGTATTGCGGGAAGGGTTGCAGCGAGTTGCGGAAGGCCAGGTCGTAAAGCGCATCGCGATAGCTGAGGTAGGTGGGGTTGATCGCGTTGGGATTGGCGGTGCCGTCGCCCACCAGGAGATCATGGCCGCCACTGTAATTCGTACCCACGGAAACTACCATGGAGAAAGGTATCTCGCGTTCCACGGAAAGCGAAAACGATTGATAGACCGGTTCCCGCCCGCTCAGATCAACAAAATCTGCCACCGTGTTATCGGCCGCCGACGGGCTGAAGTCCGGAAGTGGAGCGGTATACGGGGGTATGCCGGAGGCCAGGTCGAGCGCCGGGCTCAGTTGGGTGTTGGGCGAGACGAAGGTCTGGCGGGCGTAGAACCCCTGCGTGCCCCACTGGCCGTTGTAAATCGGGATCTGACCGCGTGATCGGCTATATGAAGTGCGGACGACTGTTTTGGCGTCGCCGCGTGGGTTCCAGGCCACGCTCGCGCTCGGGTCGAGATCGATGTTGGCGGGGCGCATGCCGGGAGAGACGCCGTTGCGGCCGGCAAACACGAGCGCGCCGGGGAATCCGACTGAGGGGTCGATTACAGACGGATCGACAGTGCTCTGGCGATTGTATTTTTCCACCCGCGGCGTGCGGCGGCTGAGATTGAGGTAGAGGCTGACAGTCAAGTCTTTCGAGAGTGCGTACTTGTCACGTCCGGAGAGGGCTTGGTAGGAGTCGCGGAAGTAGGACGGCGCCGTGGTGATGGTGCGTTCCGCGTACGCCGGCGTGCCAAGAAGGAAGCTGGCGAACGGATCGCCCGTATCGATAATCCCCGGCAGGCTGGTGATGTCCGAGGAGAATTGGAAATAGCCGGAGGGATAAGCCGGATTGTAGGAATTCACCTGATAGTAATTCGTCTGGAACGTCAGCCCGAGAGAATGTTTGCCCTTTCGAGTCGAGATCCCATCCTGAGCCTCGAAGGTGTAGCGAGCGTTGCGCGCGTTGGGATAAGCAGTGCCCATCGAGAGGTAGTTGCTGACGAACTGATAGGTTGGGAAAGGGGACTGAGAAGACTCTCCAGACAGTGCCGTGTCGAGAGCCGCGCTCACACTGGCCGAGTTGACGGTGTTGGCGTTGGCCGTAAAAACGTAAGCGAGCTCCGTACGCCGCGTAGAGAAATGCTGTTCCGGCGCGGTGGGGCTGGCGAGGTTCGGGAAATATCTCGGGGAGCTAAGGAATCCCCTGGACATAGTGCTGTTGGAGGTAAGCCGATGCCGTTCGCCCAATTGGCGTTCAAGCTTGGCGATGATCCCGTCCGCCGTGTCGACTTCCGGGGAGTTGACGAAATAGTTGTTCTGGAAAAAGGGGCCGATATCCGTATTGGGGAGAGGGTAAAGGGACAGGGCTTGTTGAACGACCGGGGTCAGGCGGTCCGGCGGGATTCGGTTTCCGGGAAAGGTCGACCGCAGGTACTGAAGATTGCTGGTGGAAACAGGCAGGCTCGGATTGTAAGCGGGGTTGGGGGACGTGGTGACCGGATCGTAGATGGGCAGCAGCTTGCCGGCTTGGTCCACGGTTTGCGAGAAGTCGCCAGTGCGCTGCGCGGCGGTGGGGATGGTGTGCAGCGAGGCGCGGAAGATGTCCTCGCGGACACCCTCGTAGGACAGCGCGAAGAACGTAGTCTTGGGGTTCTCGAGCAGGTGCGGGATGAGCACAGGGCCGGCCACATTGAAACCGAACTGATTGCGCCGCAACGGGGAAACACTCCCGCCGTTTTGCCTTACTTCGTGCGGGATGGCATCGAGAACAGCGTTTCGGAAGTTCTCATAAAGTCGGCCGTGCCAGAGCATCTTCCGCCTGCCATGCTTTTGCGCGCTCACCGGGCTGCCCGGGCGCATGCCCAAATCGCGGGTCAGAATCTTGAATTCTTCGGCGGCGCGGGCGAGGGGAGGGGGTTGCTGGGGGGGCGATTTGACTTCTTCCGAAGCGATGGCTGATACACACGCAGCCGACACAACCAGACACAGCCACCAAAGCGCATGGACGAAAGTTTCCATCTGCCTCTTCCCGACACTTCAAAATATATACCCCAGCCCCATCCTCTAGCAACCCTCGGAGCGCGGCTAGGAGCGCGGCTCTCCGGTCCAGACGCTTTGGTTTCGCTCGCAGGAGTCCCTGTCTGGGCTGCCCCGATTGCGGCAACCCCAGCGCCTCCCGCAGCAGACAGCCGCGGGTCGTTTCTTCGAAGTGTTGGTCGGCTGTTTTATCCACGAGAGGTGCGTTTAAGGTTCTGGCGAAGGGGTGAGTCCCAATCGTTCCTCCCCACAGTAGCAAACAAATCGCCTGCCGCGCAGGAATCCAACCAGCGTAAGCCCGCAGGCGCGCGCCAATTGCACCGCCAGATCGGAGGCAGCAGAGACCGAAGCCAGCAGTGGAACTCCCGCCAGCAGCGACTTTTGAATGATTTCGAAGCCCCCTCGGCCACTCGCCAGCAACGCACAGTCTGCCAGAGGGATGCGCCCTTGTAACAACGCCCAGCCGATGAGCTTATCCACCGCGTTATGCCGCCCCACGTCTTCTCTCACAGCAATCAGCTTTCCGGAGGCTTCAAACAGCGCGGCGGCGTGCAACCCTCCGGTTCGGCCGAACAGTACCTGGACAGACCGGAGAGTCTTGGGGAGACTACAAAGGATTTCGGGATCGAGTCGGAAGCGAGGATTGGGCTGCTTGATCCCTTGTAGTCGGCAAGCTTCAATGGATGCTTTGCCGCATAATCCGCAACTGGAGTTCGCGAGGAAATTACGTCTTATCCGCATCGAATTCAGCGGTTGGTGGCGTTTGAGTTCAACAGCGACAACATTTCCATCAAACCCTGATCCGTTGCCATATCGAAAGTTGGCAACGTCTTTCGCCGAACGGATGATTCCCTCGCTGAATAGGAAGCCGGCTGCTAGTTCTAAGTCATTCCCGGGAGTCCGCATGGTCACACTGAGGGGACGCTTCCCAAGCTGAATTTGCAGTGGCTCCTCGCCCACCAGAGAATCGGGCAGACGCCGCACCTTCCCGTCATTCCATTCGGACACGGTCGAGCGGTTCACCGATCGTGAGCCAGACTCCATTCCCGCGCGCTCCTTTACTTGAAAAACCATGAGTTCCATTGTAGGCTGCCCGCCGCGCCGAGTCTACACCCGAAGATTCCCACCCAGGGTCGCGTCGAAGTCCTCGAAGGGATTGACGGTAGGGGTTGCCCCGAAGGGGCAAACGATGGGTAGCTCCACAGGCGCGGGATGAGACCCGGGGAGAAGAAGCTGTGAAGATTTCGACAGCGGGCGATTTCGGCTGATGTAACTCATTGAGAATGAACGGGCACGCCATAGCGGACCCGTACGGGGATTTCTTCACATCTTCGGACTCCGCTAACGGCACGACATATTCCTGAACAGATGTGTGAAACTTCGCAGTGGTGGACTGTCGAAGGACTTCGACATAGTGTCGAACCTATCAAAGGCTCGTCCAAACCGAGAGCACGACGTGTTGTCCTCGTCGTTTCAATGACTTAGGCGAGACCAGCTTCTGGGCACTGTGGTGCGCTGCGTGCTACGTAGAACACTATGAGCCGGACAAAGCTTGAGACAATCTGGTATTTTGTGCTAGATAAATACCCCCTGTATCGGCGCTCTATGAGCGCCGGAAGGTGCGGCGGTCATAGACCGCCGCTACAACGACCGAGCAGAAGGGAACATAACGTGTCTTCAAGTCAACAGCCTGTGGGCACGCTTTTGCCGAAAGACCTCTCCCAAGTGGACGAGATTCTCCACCGGTTTCCAAGAGCCGGCTCCTCCGATGTGATTCCGCTTTTGCAGGCCGTCCAGCAACGCTGCGGATATTTGCCGCGTGAAGTGCTGGAGGTCATCGCCAAGCGGACGCGCATTTCGCTGACACGCATGTACGGCGTGGCGACGTTTTACGAGCGGTTCCGTTTCAAGCCGGTCGGTAAACATCTGATCCAGGCCTGTCACGGCACAGCCTGCCACGTCAACGGCGCCAAACAAATCGGCCGCGCGATTCACCAGGCACTCCAGATCAAGGACCGTGAAACGACGGCGGACAGGCTGTTCACGCTCGAAACGGTGGCCTGCCTCGGCTGTTGCAGCCTCGCGCCGGTGATGATGATTGACGACAAGGCATACGGCCGCTTGAATCCGCAGCGCGTGCAACGCATTCTCAGCCGCTACCGGAAACCAGGACATACCCGATGAACACGTCCACAACAAACTCGCGCTGGCGCATCGCGGTCGGCCTCGGCTCCTGCGGCGTGGCTGCCGGCGAGTCGATTTACGAACTGATCGCGCAACGTGGAGACCCTTCACGAGTCACGCTGCACAAAACCGGTTGCGCCGGGCTTTGCCACCGCGAACCGATGCTCGAACTTTATTCGCCCAGCGGCGAGCACTGGACCTACGTGCATCTGGATAAGCGCGCCGTGTGTCAAATCCTCGACCGCCACGTCGGACGCAACCAGCCGGTAGAAAAATACTTGCTGGAGGGCGCCGGGCGCGCCGAAAGCGTGCGCGGTTTTTTGTCCAAGCAGAAGAAGATTGTTTTGGAAAATTGCGGCGTGATTGACCCTGAATCGCTCGAGGCGTACCGCGCCGTCGGCGGGTACCGCGCCCTCGCCCGAGTGCTCGGCCGGATGACGGCCGCGCAAGTCATTGAACAGATCACCGCCAGCGGTTTGCGTGGACGCGGCGGCGCAGGTTTTCTGACCGGGTTGAAGTGGAAATACGCCGCCGAGGCGCCCGGCGAGCAGAAATACATTGTCTGCAACGGCGACGAAGGCGATCCGGGCGCGTTCATGGATCGTAGCGTGATGGAAAGCGATCCGCATCGCGTGATTGAAGGCATGGCGATCGGCGCCTTTGCCATCGGCGCCTCTGCCGGTTTCGTTTACGTGCGCGCCGAGTATCCGCTGGCGGTCCTGCGGATGACGCTGGCCATCGAGCAAGCGCGCGCCGCCGGGCTGCTGGGAAAGAAGTTCGATATCGAAATCCGCGAAGGCGCGGGGGCGTTTGTCTGCGGTGAGGAAACGGCGTTGATCCAGTCCATCGAGGGCGCGCGCGGCATGCCGCGGATGCGCCCGCCGTTCCCGGCGCAGCGCGGACTCTGGGGTTGCCCGACGGTGATCAACAACGTCGAGACCTTCGCCAACGTGCCCTGGATCATCAACAACGGCCCGGCGGCCTTCGCGGCGCTCGGCACCGAGAAGAGCAAAGGCACGAAGGTGTTTTCGATTGTCGGCAAAATCCGCAACAGCGGCCTGATCGAAGTGCCGATGGGCATCACGCTCTCAGAAATCATTTACGAAATGGGCGGCGGCAGCGGGACGGGCCGCCCTATCAAGGCGGTGCAAACCGGCGGCCCCAGCGGCGGCTGTATTCCCGCCGCCTTGTTCGACACGCGCATTGATTACGAGGAGCTGGTCCGCCACGGCGCGATCATGGGCAGCGGCGGCATGATTGTCGTGGACGAGGACACCTGCATGGTGGACCTGGCGCGCTATTTCCTCGCCTTCACCGCCAAGGAATGTTGCGGCAAATGTTCACCCTGCCGGCTCGGCACGGCGCAGCTTTTGGAAATTCTCACCCGCATCACTGAAGGCCACGGCGCCGAGGCCGACCTGCAAACGCTCACGGAGCTTGGCGCCACCGTGAAAACCACCTCGCTGTGTGGACTCGGCCAGACCGCGCCGAACCCGGTGCTGACCACGCTCCGATATTTCCGCCACGAATATGAAGAACACATCCGCGAGCGGCGATGCCGGGCGGGGGTTTGCCAGGCGTTGATGCTCGCGCCGTGCGAGAACTCCTGTCCGCTGAACATGAACATCCCCGGCTACCTCCAACTGCTCAAGGAAAACCGGCTCCATGACGCCTTCGAGATGGTGCTGCTCGACAATCCCTTGCCGGCCACCACCGGCCGCGTCTGCCAGTACCCGTGCGAACAACGTTGCCGCCGCGCTACGCTCGACGAGCCCGTCAACATGCGCGAAGTCCACCGTTACATCGCCGACACCCAGCTCCGCAGGACGCCGGCGGCAAAGATCGTTGGGCGCTTGAAACAACGAAAACTCTCCGTCACAGGCAAACACGTCGCCATCGCCGGCGCCGGGCCGGCGGGACTGACGGCGGCGTTTTACCTCGCGCTGCTTGGCCACAACGTTACCGTCTTCGAGGCTGCCGCGCACCCAGGTGGCATGCTCCGCTACGCGTTGCCCCAATACCGTTTGCCGAAGAACACGCTCGACCGCGAGATCGCCGTGATCCGCGGGCTCGGCGTGCGGTTTACCTGCAACACCGCTCTCGGCCGCGACATCACCCTGGATGAATTGACCGGCGCCCACGACGCCGTGCTGCTGGCATTCGGAACGTGGGAGGAACAAGACCTCGGGGTGCCAGGCCGCGAACGGGCCGGTGTGTTGTCGGGACTGGATTTTCTCCAAGCCGTCAGCCGCGGCAAGAAGAACTCGGTCGGCCACAGGGTCATCGTCATCGGCGGCGGCAACGCAGCGATCGATTCCGCGCGCACCGCGTTGCGTCTCGGCGCGGAGGTGACGATCGTTTACCGGCGCGCACGCGAGGAAATGCCGGCGATTGCCGAGGAGACCGCGCACGCGCTGGAAGAAGGCGTGCGGCTCGTCACGCTGGCGGCGCCGGTGCAAGTGCTCGGCGAAAACGGCAAGGTCACCGGACTGGAAGTCCAGAAGACCGTGCTAGGCAAATTCGACACGCGCGGCCGGCGCACGCCTGTGCCGACCGGCGAGAAATACGTCATTCCGTGCGACACGATCATCGAAGCCATCGGCCAAAAAGTGGAAGCCGGGTTGTCCCGCAAACTCGGCCTGGGGCTCACCGGTTCCGGAACTGTCGAGGTGGATCCGTGGACCCTGCGGACGAACGACCCGAAAGTCTTCGCCGCGGGCGACGTGGTGAGCGGCGCGGCCAACGTCAGCGCCGCGATGGCGTTGGGCAAGAAGGCCGCCCGGAATATTGACCGCCAGTTGACCGGCCAGGATCGCTTTCGCGAGCTTTGGCCGGCGCTCAAGTATGACAACACGCCGCCGCCGCACGGACAGGGCGGCAAGCGGAATACGGTGACGATCGCCGGCTGTGCGGCGCGCCGCCACAACTTCAACGAGGTCGTACGAACCTTCAGCGCGGGGCAGGCGCGTGCCGAGACGCTGCGCTGTCTGCGCTGCGACATCAAGACGGCAGGTGAGGACGAAGCATGAAAACCGTCTCGCTCAGCATTGACGGTAAATCCGTGACGGTGTCCGCCGACACGACGATTCTGAACGCCGCCGCCGGCGCTGGCATTGACATTCCGCATCTCTGCTACGACCCGCGCGTTGAGCCGCTCGGCAGTTGCCGGCTCTGCGGCGTGAAGGTGGAGGGAATGCGCGGCGTCATCGCCTCCTGCGGACAGGTGGTCAGCGACGGTATGAAGGTCACGACCGAAGACGACGAACTGGCGCTGCACCGCCGGCAGATTCTGGAATTGTTGTTGTCCGATCATCCCCCGGCCTGTACCGGCTGCGACAAATCCGGCAACTGCCGGCTCCAGGATTACGCCTACCGTTATCATGCCGACCAGAACCGATTCGGCCCCTTCACACCGCAACCCGACGGCCCGAACTACACTACCCTCAACAAGGGCATCCTGTACGACGCCGAGAAGTGCATCAAGTGCGGCTTGTGCGTGAAATACTGCGAGACCGTCCAGATGGCCGACGCGCTGACCTTTGCGTGGCGCGCTAAACGCCTGGTGGTCACCACGCCCTTCAACGAGGACTTGCACAAAACCACCTGCGAACTTTGCGGCGGCTGCATCCGCGTTTGTCCCGTCGGCGCCATGCTTGATAAGTCCGCCGTGGGCTTGGGTCGCGAAAAAGACCTCAGCCGCGTCCGCACCACCTGCTCCTACTGCGGCGTCGGTTGCCAGATGGATTTGGTGGTGGACAAAGCACGCAACCGCATCGTGCGTGTGACCGCCGAGCCTAGCTCACCCATCAACGACGGCAACCTCTGTGTCAAGGGCCATTTCGGATTCGAGTTCGTTGCCTCCAAGGACCGCCTCACGCATCCGCTGATTCGCAAGAACGGCAAGTTGGAAAAAGCGACGTGGGACGAGGCCATCGCGCTGGTGGGCAAACGAATGCGCGAGATTCGCGACCAGCACGGCCCGGACGCCATCGCCTTCGTCTCCTCGTCGCGCTGCACCAACGAAGAGAACTACCTGATGCAAAAACTCGCCCGCACGGCTGGCGGCACGAACAACGTGGACAACTGCGCCACCAGTTGCCACGCGCCCAGCGTTGCCGGCCTGGCGATGGCGTTCGGCAGCGGCGCGATGACCAACAGCACTGCTGAAATCAAAGACTGCAACGTGCTTTTCCTCATCGGCGCCAACCCCACCGAGGCGCATCCGATTTTCGGTTTGGAAATGAAACGCGCCCTTCGTCGCGGCGCGAAGCTGATCGTCTGCGACCCGCGCAAGACCTGGCTCGCCCAGCGCGCTCACATTCACATCCAGCACCGGCCGGGCAGCGACAACATGCTGCTGAACGCCATGATGCGTTGCATCCTCGATGAAGGACTGGCGGACAAGACCTTCATCGAAGGCCGCTGCGAGAATTTCGAGGAGTTCCGCGAAAATTTGCGGCGCTACACCGTCAAAGCGGCGGCGAAATACTGTGGCGTGGACGCCGAGTTGATCCGCACCGCGGCGCGTTGGTATGCGACCGGAAACCCGAGCGCGATCTATTACACGCTGGGCATCACCGAACACGCCTGCGGCACCGACAACGTCAAGAACGTTGCCAACCTCGCCATGCTCTGCGGGCAGATCGGCAAACCCTCCAGCGGGGTCAACCCCCTGCGCGGACAGAACAATGTCCAGGGCGCATGCGACATGGGCGCGATGGCGCACAAGCTTCCCGGCTACCAAGATGTGACCGACCCCGCGACGCGCGCCAAGTTCGAGAAAGCCTGGGGCGTCGCGCTGCCGCAAAACAAAGGCGGCAAAGTGCCGTACTTTCTCGAAGCTGCCGGACGGGGCGAATTGAGGGCGCTCTACGTGATGGGCGAAGACCTCGTGGCCACCGAGCCGAACAGCGCGCGCGTCATCGAGCACTTGCGCAACCTGGAATTCTTCGTCATTCAGGAAATCTTTCTCAATGAGACCGCCAAGCTTGCACAGGTCGTTCTGCCGAGCGCCTGCTGGGCAGAAAAGGACGGCACGTTTTGCGCCTCCGAGCGCCGGATGCAGTTGATACGCAAAGCCGTCGAGCCGCCCGGCGAAGCCCGTGCGGACTGGCAAATCCTCTGCGCCGTCGCCGCTGCGATGGGCTACCCGATGCAATACCAAAGTCCAGCACAAGTCTTCGACGAGATGGCCGGCCTGTCGCCGATTTTTGCCGGCATCAGCCACCAGCGGATTGCCACGGCCAACGGCCTCCAATGGCCATGCCCGACGCCCGACCATCCGGGTACGCGTTTCCTCCACGAAGGCAAGTTCACACGCGGCAAAGGCAAGTTCCACGCCATCACCTTCCAAGCGCAGAAGGAGGAACCGTGCGAGGAATTTCCACTCATCCTCTCCACCGGCCGCACCCTGTACAACTACAACTGCGGCACCATGACCCGCCGCTCCGCCGTCATCCACCAGAAAGAGCCGGCCAACTTTGTCGAAATTCACGCCGACACCGCAGCGCGCTACGGTATCCGGCCCGATGAGAAGGTGATTGTCCGCACCCGGCGCGGCCAAGTCACCGGCCGTGCCATTGTCGGCGATCGCGTTCGTCCCGACACAATTTGGATGCCATTCCACTTCGCCGAAGAACCCACCAACGCCATCACCAACGATGTTTTCGACCCCGTCACTGCCACCGCCGAATATAAGTGCTGTGCGGCGGTGTTGGAGAAGATTCATTGACGATTGTCGATTGATAATTCCTGATTTCGGATGGATTGTCGATACAAGCTGCGGGGACTTGGGTACTGCCTATCTGCCCACCTGCCCACTGCCTAACTGCCTACTGTTTCGCCTCAATGGCATCAAGGATGCTGCCCACTGCCGCCAGGAGATCGGGATCCTGCACCGGGACGCCCCGGCGGGAAGCCTGGCGAAGAGCAAGACTCTCCGGAAGACAGGCCAGGACTTTCAAATCGGCCATGCCCTGCTCGATCAGCGCTCGCTCTTCTGGATCGCGAACCTTGTTGCCTACGACAAACAGGCGGGAAAGGCCGATGTCAGCGGCCAGTTGCTGGATTCGCTTAGCGGTTTCGAGAGAAGATTGGCTGGGCTCAACTACGATCAAGAGAGCGTCCGCGCCTCTCGATGTCGCTCTACCCAGATGTTCCAATCCAGCTTCGCAATCCATGAATACCCAATCCGAACGCTCCAGCATAACGTGCTGTAGCAGGTTCCGAAGGAAAGCACTTTGCGGGCACGCACAGCCTCCGCCCCCCTGACTGATACTGCCCATCACCAGGAGCCGAACGCCATGGTCCTCAAAAGAGAACCGCTCCGGGATATCGTCCACGCGAGGATTGAGCCGAAAGAATCCCTCCAGCGATCCGAGCCGCTCCTCAATCAAATCCTTCATCCCGACTAAGGCTGGCGGGGCAGAGGGAAAACCGAGGGCCAGATGGAGGTTAGGATTTGGATCGGCGTCAATCACCAAAACCGGATGTCCCCTCGTGGCTGCCTGCCGGGCCAACAAGGCCGTTAGGGTAGTCTTGCCGACACCGCCTTTCCCACTGAGTGCGATTTTCATAATGTTAGTCTAACCGCGCGGCCCGGTGGGCGCAACCGAAGAAGCTTTCACCGCAGGAACCGCGGAGGGACGAGAAGAGTCCAAGGGGTGAATTCGGGACAAGGTTAAATAATGACAAATTGTCATCTTCCTCTGCAAGCGCCTATTCTGGCACTAGCTAACTACTTTTATTTTCAGTAACATTCCTGGATTGATGAGATAAGTACCTGTGTTTTCACGAACATTCCAGCTTCGTTTGCAAGTCTTCCACAATCCCCTCTTTGTTTTCATAGACATTCCGGCTTCGTTCGGAAAGAAAAGAATTCCTCTCGCATTGGAACTCGCCGCCGGAAGATGACGGTTATCAGAAAAAACGGCCCAAGAAATTACTCCGCCCACCTGCCACAGCTTCTCCTCGCCAGGATAAGGAGAGTCGCTGAGGCAGGGCCGGCTTCTGCGGGCATTCCGCGCCGATATCATACGCTAGAAAGCTAGCTCAAAGCGTGCAGCCTGTCAAGCGTTATTTTAGGATTCAATGTTTCTCGCGCGCTTCGACAATCCGTTCGCACAACATGCCGCCCAGGTGGGCCAGAATCTCGAGGTGGTGGTAATGGCTGGCGGAGTTATCAAACAGGACTTGCGCCGAGTCGGGGAACTCTCCTCCTCCGGACCAGTAAACCACGGCCAGGGGTATGCGAGGAAATGCCCAGAAGCGGAAGGCGGCGTCTCCCATCTCGAGAGGCTCTCCTCCCATTCCTCGAGCGATGGCACGGAAACCTTCCACATCTCCACGAAAGCTCCTCACCAGGAGGTTTCCACTGTAGGACTGAAAGGCCTGCTCATAGAAAGCGCCGTGCGGTAGGTTGCGCAACGAGACCCACGAGTTTTCTACAGGCGCGCCATCCGCCAGGAGGAGGTATTGAAGGATCAAGCCCTGGAAGTGCCCGGGGCAGGGCTGGCCTTGCTTATCGCGAACCGCCAAGTCCGGCCATGTTATCAGGAAGGGATGACCCAAGAAGCTGAGCTCGAGGCGAGTCTCCCCCGCCGCGGTTTCGCACCTTGCGCCTGACCACAGGGCCACTTCCGCAGGGTCGCGTCCCCGGAGCGCCTCTTGCGTCTCCTGCAATTGTTTCTCGAGGCTGGCAGCCCAAGTAGGATTCACTCGCATAAATTTCCTGGCGAAAAAGGAACGAAAATTGGGTTTTCGCCCTCTCCCTTGGGGAGAGGGTGGCCCGCGACCGGCGTTCTCACCAGCTGGCGCGGGCCGGGTGAGGGGTCATTTGCACGGCGAGGCACGCGCCTCTATTCGATCCCTGGCACAGACCGTCTGAGAGTAAATAGCCCGTGCTTTTTGTCAGCGAGCTTGAGTCCAACAAACATTGCGCCCATTGCAAGGAAATTGCATGGCGCGCACTTGGCGCACTCATTCATGGCAGAGTTAAACCAACGCCGGGTGAACTCACCGCTACTTAATAATCGGTCGTAGGCACTTCGCAGTTCCGATGCAGAAACCCCCTTCTGGGAAGGTTTCGTGGGGTTCTCCCTGTTGGGAACGAGATAGATAATTGCGTCTTCGTGCTGTCTTTTGCCTGGGCCCTTAATCGTATATCCGGTTCCCGGCAGCTTGGCGCCGTGAGGAAATGCCCTTACTGCTTCTCGAAAAATGTCCAACATTGTAAGCACACTTTTTTTCAATTGGTTTTCAGCGTCTTTTTCTCGACCACCAACTTGTGCTCTTTGCCTTGATCATCCAGCAGATAACAATCCTCATTCTCGACGGCAAACTTAATCGGAGCGTTGATCGTCACATTGAGCGGCTTATCATGTTTCTTCCTCATTCGCCTGCTGACGACCCACACGTATTTTCCGTCGTCGATTGTGTAGAGCGTTACGTCATTCCTAAGCGTCGCGATCATCGGTCCACTTCCGATCATGGACGGGACTCCAACAGTTCTCGTTCCCCTTTGTGTTTCAGAGTTCACCAGTGTTCCAGTGTTCCATGCCCGATCTTTTGATACGGAGATCGCTGTGAAAACGAGAAGAAGAAGCGCACCGCACAGCAGACGCCTCATGGTGTCCTCCATAACGCGGGGGTGGTAGACAGGGGATGCAACGTTTGCGCCACCCCGTGGCCCGTTGCGAGTGACCCCTCACCCGTCCCGCTCCGGCTGATGAAAACGCCGGCAGCGGGCCACCCTCCCCCCAAGGGAGAGGGCAGTTTTCCCAACTCAAGCGCCTACCGCTACACCGTTAAAGGTTTTATTGGCGGTGTACATGGGCGGGGCAAGCTTGAGGTCCGCGCGCTTTCGCTCCAGGTGCTCGATAATCTGGGCAGCGGCTTTAACCGGGTCGGTTTCGAAGAAGAATCTCCCGCCCACCAACTCTTCCAGATCGTCGGTGAGGAACTTGTGCACGGCAGGGCTGCCCAACACGGGGTGGGGGGTGCCGAAATGAGTCAGAACCCCGGAGGCTACAAAATAAAATCCGATGGCTATGGCTTTTTCCGACATCCACTCGGGCGCCGAACCTGCCACCGGAAGCTGGGAAAAATCATCTCCCAGACCTCCCTCACCCACGATCTCGACGAGCGTCGTCAGGATGCGGGAATTGTCCACACAAGACCCGACGTGCAGCACGGGAGGAATACCCACGGCTTCACAGATCTCTCTCAGTCCGGGCCCAGCGCTTTCATAGGCGGCTTCAGGACGAAGCAGACCGCACTTGGCATCCGCGATGGCGGCGCAACCGGTGGTGACGACCAATATGTCGTTCTTAAGCAGTTCGCGGGTGAGAGCAATGTGCGCCCAATCATGGACCACGTTCGGGTTGTTGCATCCTACGATCCCCACTGCGCCGCGCAGCCGGCCGTCGATCACCGCATCGTTCAGAGGACGATAGGTGCCACGATACCGGCCACCCAGGAATCGAAAGACAGATTCGCTAGTGAAGCCGGCGATCAGGCCAGAGCGGCTGTCGGGGATTGTCACTTTGCGCGGGTCGCGCCGGGTATAACTCTCCACGGCCCGAGCCACAATCTCCTTCGCCACTTCCAGCGCCCGAACTTCCTCGAATTCAATGTGTTCAACCCCGGGCATTTTGTTTTTGGGCGAGGTTGTGACCAATTTGGTATGGAAGCAACCGGTCAGGCTGGCCAGGGCGGGCATGATGCACTGCACATCAACTATCATGAGATCGACTGCGCCCGTGATAACGGCCAATTCCTGCTGTAGGAAATTTCCTGCCACCGGTATGCCGTGGCGCATCAAGATTTCGTTTGCCGTGCAGCATATCCCGGCGATGTTGATTCCCTTGGCGCCCTGGCTCTCGGCCATTTTCAGTAGTTCCGGGTCGCGGCTGGCGGCCACGATCATTTCTGAGAGAACGGGTTCGTGACCGTGCACCACGATATTGACAGCGTCCTTCTTCAGCACTCCCAAATTGACTGCGGCACGCACGGGCTGGGGGGAGTGAAACAGCACGTCCTGAAGGTCGGTGGCGATCATTGAACCGCCCCAGCCGTCCGCCAGCGAGGCGCGTAATCCCTGCATGAGGATGTGCTGGTAATCCGTATCAACACCCATGGTGGTGCGGTGCATGATTTCGACGATCTCACGGTCGATTCCTCGCGGGCTCACCCCGAGGTTGCGCCAGAGCTCCTGGCGCTTGGCGGGGGCCCGAGAAACGAAGCGGAGTTCGCCCTCCTGCTGGCCAAACATTTGCAAAGCACGCTCCGCCACGGCCTTGGCTATCTCCGCATCACTGTGCCCGTCGAGGGCGACCCCGAATTCGACCGCCACTCGGCGCAGCTTGACGGGATCCTTAATGGCATAGCCGCCTTTATCTTCCGCTGCCAGGAAGAGCGCATGGACTACGTCGCGGCCGTGATCGGAGTGGGCCGCTGCTCCGCCTGCCACCATGCGCACGAGGTTGCGGGCCACAATCGTATCCGCATCCGCCCCGCAGGTGCCCCGACGCGGCCCGGCACCAAACGGATCGATGCGGCAGGGACCCATACTACAAATTCGGCAACAAACCCCAAGTTGGCCGAAGCCGCATTGCGGCTGCTGCTCTTCCCATCGGTCCCATGCCGTCTCGAGTTTCTCGCTCTGGGCATGCTGGAGCATTTCTTGTGTGGCACGATCAACGCTCTTTTGGTTCATAGCAACCTCGCTCTCGGTGCAAAGTAGGCAGCAGGCGGAAGGCAGTAAGCAGAACCCCAACCTGCTTCGATGATCTTCCCAACCTCTGCAACACTCTTTATAAACCGCCTGTCGGAGGACGAAGATTCCTTCTTGATAAGCAATGTCTCCGTGCCCTCTGTGGCCCAGAGAGTTTAAACACAAAGGTCACTGCGACCCTTAGTGCGCTCTGTGTTGAGGCTTTTGAGGCACGGGGAGCACGGTGCGGCAGAGCCGCAATGGAAAATTCCAGATTCAAAATTCAAGACCGCAGCTTCCAGAAAAGTTTGCTAGAAAAGCGGCAAATTGCGCTCTTGTATTACCGAAAATTTTTCTTCCGGGCCGCGTCGTGCTACTTATGCCAGGTTTCTTGCCGGCCCGGGAACGGCGAAACCATCGTTCGTGCTGGCATACTGCTTACTGCCCACTGCCTTCTGCCTACTGTTTTCTGCTTACTGCCTACCGGCTTGCCTTCATGCCGCTGCCGCAGCAGTGCCTGAGGCCCCTCTCTGGCGATAAGCCTTCAAGTAGGCATCGCTGTAAATCTCCGTCCCAAGCAGGAGTTCAGCCGTGGCTACGGCGTTGCGCAGGTCCTCGTCGCAGACATCCAGAATCGCTGTATCCACGCCCATCGCCATTGCCATGACCATGAAGGTGCGATTGATGAGTTTGCGTTCATCCGCCTTGGAGGAAACATTGCTGAGGCCAATGGAAATGTGGCAGGGCGGATCGGAAAGACTGGTCATCTGCTGAATGGCCTGGAGGATATTCTTGGGCTGGTCCTGCATGAATTTGACCGGCATGACGATCGGGTCAAGGAAGATGTCGGCCGGGGAAAGGCCGGCTTCCACCGCCGCGGCGAAAATCTTGCCTCCCAACTCCAGCCGTCGGTCAACGTCCTGGGGGCTTCCTCTCTCGTCCATTACCACACCGATGATCCCCGCTTTGTATTGGGACGCAAGCTCGAGAAGCGGGACGAGCTTGCTATCCTCAGCGGTGGTGCTGTTGAGAATCACCGCCCGCTCGCCGACCGTGTCCCGATAGGCCTTGAGTCCTGTCTGGAACATGTCAACGCGTGGGCAGTCCAGCGAGAGGGGCAAGGCAGTGGATTCTGCCACCGTCTGCACCAGCCAGGCATAGTCCTCCAGCTTGCGCGAAGCTGCTCCCATGTTCACATCCAGGAAATCGGCCCCGCCGGCCTCCTGCCTGGCAACGCGATCTCGGATCACGGTTTTATCATGTTCCTGAATTGCCCGGCCTACGTCCTTGAAAGAGCCATTGATTCGTTCACCGATCAATATGATGCCCATAACTTTTCCTCCTGAAGAGTAGGTCTCCGTTTCCGGGAAGCCACCTCTTACGCCGCCGCCGCGACAGCGGTCACCCCGGAAAGTTCAGCGATACTTTTCTTGAAAGCTTGAAGCGCCTCGGGGTGACGAAGAATGAAAAGATCGCACCCCGCCATCAGATAGGCCACTGCCGTGCTGGCCTCCCAGAGTGGCGCCCGCTGGCGCTGGAGACCCCATTCGGGGATCTCCTCTTCTGAAACCCGCGCCTCTTTGACACCCCAAGCCTCGATCCCGACATCACAGATGATCGGTTGCGCCAGCGTCCTGTCCCCCTTCAGACCGGCCAGCCGACCCCGCTCCATTACTGAATAGATGTACTCCAAACCGTATCCAAGGGCGGCACAGGTGGGATAAATGACGATGTTCTCAACCGGGTAACCCATGTCCTGGGCGAGAATGTTGACCTGCTTGGCAATGTTGACGTCGCAGGGGGACTCCGCGATGACCTTGTGCTTGTAAGCAGTGCACACTGCCACCAGAGTTTTGTAGTTATCCTCAGTGATGCTTCCAATCAGGCAGTTCTCCCCCGCCGCCTCCTCCGCCACGACCGGGAACACCTCGTTGTCCTTGTCAGCATTCCCTGTGCCCCAGATGATCAGGGGAGTCGGGATGCCCTGTAGAACCGCCTTCACTGTTTGGGCTGCCTCGGCGGGCGACCGGTTGCCGCGGTCGGGGTGACAGCCGTCCAGGCGCAGGCAAATCAAGTCGGCCCCTAATTCGAGACACTTCTGTGCCCAGCGCACTGGATCCCCTAACACATCGCCAAACGGCTCGCGCAGCAGGTCCGGCCATTCTTGCGGATTGACGTCGCAGACCTCCATGGCGACGACTGGCCGGCTACACTGGCCCTCAAAATCCAGGAATGGAAGTGTTGCCGATCCGCCCACGGTGACGGTAAGCTCTCGCGTTCCTCCCTCGGCTTTGGTCGCGCCGATGGTCACTGGATTAACTCGTCCACCCCAGGTTTTCTTCGCATCTGGAACCATTTGCTTTCCTCCTCAAACACTGAACATCTAACGGCTCTGTCATTCCGAGTCCGTCGGCTGACGGACGAGGAATCTCTGCGGTTGATTAATTCTGGAACTACGGAGATTCTTCGTCCGTCAGCTGACGGACTCAGAATGACAGGCCAAAGCGGCAGCCGTCGGTGGCAGAACCGCCTCCAAAATTTCTCGAAGCGCACTTCGAGCCGTTGAATCCGGCGCCAGTTGACTCAGTGGCTCACCCTGTAAGCTGAGTTGGCGTAAACGGCTGTCCGAGGGCACCACACTAAGCAACTTCAGGCCCGTTCGTCGCGCTTTTTCCTCGATCAGGCCCACGTCGGCAAGATCTACGTCGTTGAGCACCAGGTATTGCTCCCCGATGCGCAGCGCTAACCTCTTGGTCAGTTCGCGGATTCTGAACGCCGCCTGGAGCGAGACCGGAAGAGCGTTGCTGACAATCAGAAGCGCATCGACATCCTGGGTAGTGCATCTGGACAGGTGCTCGAGGCCCGCTTCGTTGTCCATCACCACGTACCGATAGGCTCCCCGCAGGCGATCAATGCATCGCCGCAAAACGTTGTTGACGGCGCAATAACAGCGTGGCCCTTCGCCCGCGCCCATCGCCAGCAGATCGACTCCGCGCCCCTCCCATAGGCACTCTTGAATTCCCATCTCCAGGTAGTCATCTTTGGTCACTCCTGGGGGAAGTTTGCGGATATGGTCCAGCAGTTCATCGCGCAGCTCGCTGATGGTTTTTTGCACTTGGCACCCCAGCACATAGCCCAGGTTGGGGTTGGGATCCGCATCCACCGCCAAGACAGGGCCCTCCCCGCGCTCGATCAAGGTTTGAATCAGCAACGCAGCGAGAGTGGTCTTGCCGGTGCCGCCTTTGCCGGCCACGGCCAGGGTGAATGCCATCTACGTCCAAGCCTCCACTTCTTGCGAATGCTTCACGGATTTGAACCGGCTGAGGTCCGTGTGCGGGATGAATCGCGCGGCGAGAAATTCATCGTAATAATTCGGGTAATTTATAAGATCATAATACGTGACCGATTCAGCAATCGCATGCAGTTCCTGCCATGTACTCTCCGACAGCAGACCCAGGTCGGCGCCGAGAATGGATGTATTGCCCACGAACCGAATCTTGTCCACCGGCAAGTCCGGTATCAGCCCAATGGTGATCGCCTTCTCCCTGTCGAGGTAGTTCCCGAATCCGCCCGCGATGTAGATCCGCTCGATTTCGCGAAAGTCGAGGCCAATGGCGCGCGCCAGAACCTCGGCGCCGGCATAAATGGCCGCCTTGGCGCTGAGCAGATTGGCGAGGTCCGCCTGAGTGACCACGATATCCTTGCCGGTTTCCATACGGGAGGCAGGCACCAGAACGAACTCCCACATGCCGTCCCGATCGCGGATGCGCTCGGTGGTGCCGGCCACCAAATGCCCCGAGCGGTCAATGAACCCCGCCTTGTACAGCTCGGCGACCAGGTCAATGAGTCCGGACCCGCAGATACCCCGCGGATGGCCGTTCCCAACCGTCTGATAATGAACCGCGCCTTCGGGACTGATCTCCACCCGCTCGATTGCCCCGTGGATGGCCTTCATCCCGTGTTTCACGCCCGAACCTTCAAAGGCGGGACCCGCTGAGGCGGAACAAGCAATCATCCAATCGCGATTGCCAACCGCGATCTCGCCGTTGGTGCCGATATCAATCAGCATTTGTACTTTTTCCGAGCGGCGCAGGCCCACGGCGTAGATGCCCGCCGTCACATCGCCCCCAACCCATCCACCGATACTGGGGACTGTGTACAGCAGCCCCCGGGGGTTAATCTGGATGCCGACCTCGACGGCTCGGAAGGGCGAAGCAGCAGCCGAGACGGGGATATAGGGATTCTTGCGGATCGCGCTCGGATCCAAGCCTAGCAACAGGTGCGTCATGGTGGTGTTGCCGGCGCACACCACCGCCGTAATGTTGCTAAGGGTCACATTATTACGTTGGACCATCGCCCCAATCAGCCCGTTGATATTGCCAACCACCGCGTTCTGGAGTTCGTCTAATCCCCCCGGCGTGCCGGCATGGATGATGCGTCGCGTCACCTCGTCACCCCAGGCGCGCTGGGAGTTGTACACCGCCTCGGCATCGATTCTCTCATTCGTATCCAGGTCGATCAGGTGAGCCACCACGGTCGATGTTCCTACGTCCACCGCCACACCCAGATTTCGGCTCGGAGCGTTACCCGGCTCCACCTGGAGCACTTCCAATGTACCTCCACGCCAGCCCAGCGTAACGGTCACATTCCAGTCCGCCTCGCGCAGCAATTTGGGCAACGACCTCAGCACCTTGAGCCCCAGTTGCATGATGGGCGCAGGGCGGCGGCGGCGAATCTCTCGAAACAGCCTGGACTTGTCGGAGAGGCTGTCGTCCAGGCTGGGCCGTGGCAGCTTGAGGTAGAGTCTGCGAGTCAGAGGAGCAGGGTGCACCTCGATCTCCCCTGCCATCGGATGCAGGGCACGAAACCGCTGGGCGTCAACATCGATGAGGATCTGGGCCGCCTCGGAACGGGATTCCGGAGGTATTTCCACCTCCACGTCCCCGACTACCTTGGTTTGGCACCCCAGGACATAGCCGCGCCGGATCTCCTCCCGGCTGAGCAGGCTGGTGGGCTGGGCGGTCACGTTCCCCTGCCGGACGATCACCCGGCATTTTCCGCACAGCCCGTCGCCTCCGCAGCCGCTCGCCAGGTCGACACCGGCAATCTTCGCCGCGTCCGAGAGGGTTGTCTCCAGAGGCACACGCACACGGTCACCTTCAGGCCAGAAGGTGACCTGCACGCGACGCTCCTTTTGGACCACGCTTGGTCCAGTACTCATGCGCTCACCTGCGATTTCCACGCTGTCTTCAGAAAGCTGGGGATTCCCGCCGCTTCCTCCGGGCCGACGACCACCTCACAGCCCGCTTCATCCTCGAGTTCACCTTTCAGAACCGCCACCAGCCCCGGGATAATCAACTTCTTGTGCCGCACTTGGGTCAGTATCCCCGTAGCCTTGACCGCCTTGGCGATCGTCTCACCCGTCAGCTTGTCATCTGCGTAAGAATTCAGGATTCCCAGCCCGCCGGTTTCCACGACAGTTATGTAAGCAGGTACCTTGCTATTCTCCACCTCGCCTTCCACGAGGAAGTATGTGAGTGCGAAGTTGGTGGTGACCAGCACCGGGGAATCCGGACCAGGCTCACCCACCTTGTAAACCTTCGACTCAACAGCATTGGGCACCTGCGGGTCGGTGTAGATGTTGAACCGGGCCGTGAGCACTGGAAGGATCTGCCAGGGTTGCTTGCCGCGCATGACCACGATCGATGCGTACTTGCACGAGTAAGTAATGGCCTGGAGGGTTTCCTGGGCCGGGTCCTGTGCGGTGGTGAGGGCCATCGTGGGGTAGCCGAGCGGCCGGAAGGTCTTTTCCAGAGCAAGACGTCGCAACTGGGTCAGGCAGGTCAGCCCTTCTCCCATGCCTCGAACGGCGGGCGCTAAAACCAAGTCTCCCACGCCGGCTGCTTTGATCTTAGTGGTCAGGTCCGCCAACTCTTCCAGCGTCTCCCCCTTGACTGCCAGCGGCGCCTTGAACTTGGCGCTGAGCTCGGCCAGTGACTGGTAACTGCTTTTATCCGCGGCATAGACGAGCGGTCGGCGGTCAGCCAGGACTTCCAAGGCCCCAGCCAAGGCCGCGAGATCGCCGCTCATCAGGACCACCGGCAGCCCCGTCAACTCGCGAAGCTGTTTTGCCGCAGCCAGGAAAGACCCGCCGTCACCCGCCTGCTCGAGGGCGACGATCTCGACACAGACCGTCTTCCCACTTCGTACAAATTTCAAGTTATGGATCGCCTTGATTTCTGCCGCCACGTCGTCAGTGTCCTTGAGGCAAACGGCCAAGGCGGTGGGATGGTGGAACTTTTCTTCGTGGCGGAAGAGTACCGTCTCGCCTCCGATCTGGACCGCTCGAGGGCCTGCCCCCAGTGTCACCGTGCGCATCGGCGGGGCCGCCGATTCGGCCAGTTCCCGCTTCGCATCCTCGGACACGTACGGGCATGCCTCGAGGGCCACCTTCTTAGACGCAACCTGCATGGCGAACGCCATGCAAGTCGGGACATTACACTCTCCACAATTTGTCTTAGGCAACAATTTATAAATGCCAATTCCTGTAAGTTTTGCCATATGCTCCTCCTCCAGAAACCTTACCCAACGCGGTCATTCCGAGCGGAGCGAGGAATCTCGCTCCGCTCATCCGTTCCATCCTGCCCACTTGCACCTCAAGGCAGAGCGAGATTCCTCGCTCCGCTCGGAATGACACAGGGTTTTCACCCCAGGACAGAGGCCATCGCCAGGGCCGGGTGTTCCACCTTCTGCAGAAATTCTACCAATTCGTCAACCGAGACTGCGTCTTTCTCGCTGGCAATCTTATCCAAAAGGTCGGGTTGCCCCATTTCCTCGAACCGCTTCGCAAAACGGTCCCGCATTTCGTCCTTGAGTTCCTGGGGCATCCAGACCACACGTTGCAGACCGCCTTCAGCGGAAATGAACTTCTCGCTGACCAAATACATCCTACCTACGCCTAAGAAGCCGGGCGTTTGCACTCCACCGCCGACCTCCCCGGCCATGGTCGAGAAAGTCATGCCGATCGGAGTCATCCCCTGGAATTCACGGTTGACCACCATCACGCCGTTGGTCTCCGGGAGAACCGCAACGATGCACTCGAAACATCCGCAACTGGTCTGGGGATCTTCCATGATCGAGTACATTGTCACTTTCGATAGGTGCCCATTGGAAGCCTTGGCGACATATTGGTTGACCCCTGCCCAGACTCCCTGTACGGGATCCAGACAGCTTCCTTTCACAATAGGTTGGTTGGGCCCGTGCGAATCCATCTCGAATGCCGCCCGGCAGTCCAACCACGTATAGGCCCCACACAAACCGAGGCGTTGAGGACTGACGACGCAAACGTGGTTGGGCGCATAACTCTGGCAGAGAATGCAACTGTAAAATCGGTCCACATCTTCGTCTTTCATCCCGGCCATCCGCTCATCGCGCTTGTCATAGGCCGCCCGAGCCTCTCGCAGCAGGTCCTGCATTTGCTCCTGATCGGTAAAGATCGTGACCTGTACTTTGTCCACGATGCCGGAGAACTCGTCATGGTATTTGTAAATCAGCAACTCGCCCAGATGCTTCAGTCGGAAACCCTTCTCGTAGGCTTCCTTGCTGATACGGATCCAGTTGATGTCTCGCTGGCCGATGTGCATGATGCCGCTGGCGCAACTGACGAACTTGTGGATGCGCCGCTCGAGCACGCTCTCGAAGTCTTCGTGGAACGTACGACCGGCTGCCTCTACGACAATTCCCAGCGGCAGTGCCTTGCCCTGTTCAACTGTATCGATATCAGGACCAATCAGGGTCACCTTCCCATCCTCGACTTGGTCCATGGACCTCTTGCGCAAGTACTCAAAGGCCTGCGAATACTTACCTCCGAATTCCACTTGGAGGTTCTCCTTGCGCACCCGCTCGCCTTCGAACGCTGCGCCATAGGCAATGGGGATGGGGATCTTGGAGATCTTGAGCTTGAGCCCGCGCACCTCGACCGCTTTGGGCACGATGCGCTCCAACGGTACGCTCGAGACCACGTGCTCGTAGGTGCAAATGCCGCGCGGCAGGATTTGCGGGATGGCGGAATCAGCGATCACGGGGAAGCCAAAGTTGATGGCTCCCGCCGCCGTGGCATATTTCTGATCCGTGATCAACTGGTTGGGGGGAGCTTCCGGATCGATGCCCAACGCCAGCACGAAGGCAAAAACCCGTTCCTTGTTGTAGAGAAGGATTTGCCGCGCCCCCTCGATATCGCCCGGCTTGACCCCGCCGAAAGTCATGGCCGCGCGCGCGGCAAAGTTAAGCGCGTGAACGCCAGCACTCATGTCCTTGCCGTAGGGGACGAGGTAGGTGTCCCAGCCCATCTCGACGTCCTCTTCCGCCAACTGCTCGGCCATCGATCGGCCATCGCTGCTTCCAGCCATGAAAACCAGAATGTTCTTCTCCTGAAGTTCGCGGGCCAGAGCCACGGCTTGCTGATTGGTGGGCAGGGCGCCCACGCAAGCGGCAAACCCCGGCATGCGGCCGTCCACCAGCTTGATGCCTTGGGTACGCAATATCGAGTCATCCGTGAACCCAATGAACGGAGGCGTTGGGCGGTATTGTGGATCGAGATACTTGAGCGCCTCGATCACCTCTTCGGCGACCAAGGTGGCGATCCCCGCATCCAGGGCAGAACCCAGATAGGGAAGCCAGAGGCTGTCACTGGGGACCTCGGGGAGCAGGATTTTCATCTCATCGAGCGCTTCCTGGCAGTCTTTCAACCTCTCGACCTTCTTCCCCAGCATGGCCAGAATCAGCGGCAGATAGTAGCCGGTGTTAGGATAGGCTATGCGTGCTTCCGGGCCGCGCTGCTCAATGGCCTGGCTGAGTTGCTGCTGCGCCACTGTCATGTAATAATGCGCGCCGCGAATGGCGGCTGTGGCAATAATCTTGGACATGGTTCAGATCCTCATTTTTGCACCAAATCGGGTCTTACGTGCAGTAGGGGCGCATGGCCATGCGCCCCTGCCCATTCCGCGTGTCCTAATAACGCCTCTCCCAAGCCCTTGGCACGGCATTCCGGGCACAATTCCAAATAACCTTTGACCAGCGGCTGGCGGTTCTTCAAAAGCTCGAGTTGGCGGACGGATCCAAAAGCTTTGCCACAACCCCGGCATTTGAAAAACGGCATCAAACTCATCCACCGATCGATCATGCGTTCTCCGGGAAGGTCTTCCATCTTGATGCAGCCGGTGGGGCAAACATAAACGCAGGCGCCGCACCCAATGCAGTCCTCGCTCGGCTTGCCGAAGGGCACAGCGGTTTTGCGATCTGCGCCTCGGCTCTCGAATCCGATCGCCGCCTGACCAATCAGGTCCCGGCACACATTCACACACAGGCCACAGAGAAAGCACTCTTCTCCCTCCGTCTTCTCCAGGTCGGTGTCGAAAACCCCGAAGCGGGCCGCGAATTCGCGGATGACCGGGGAACTAAAACACCGCGCGAGCAGGAGCTCGATGACCGTGCGGCGGTCCTTCCGGATTCTCTCCGAGTTGGTGGAAACTTCCAGGCCGTCTCCCTCGATGGGAAAGTTGCAAGCGGTAACGACGCGCACGCGCTTGCCCCTCTTGATCTCGACGATGCACACCCGGCAGACTCCATAAGGCTCCAGCGCCGGGTGATGACAGAGGGTCGGAATCTCGATTCCCACTTTGCGACCCGCCTCGAGGATGGTAGTCCCCTCCGGCACGGACACCGGCTCGCCGTCTATTTGTAACGTACAGATTCTGCTCGGCTCTGCCATCTTCTCACCACCGCCGTTCGCTTGTCATTCTGAGCGAAGCGAAGAATCTCCGCAGTTTGCTCAGGGTAAACTCCGCAAAGGATCTCTGCAGTTGCCGTTCGGATTCAGCAGCCCATGAAAAACTGCAGAGATGCTTCGCTGCGCTCAGCATGACAGTTGCCGCCGATGTTCTGACATCACCGACAGGGGTTTTCCCGCTCCACAGGTATGCCCCCTACATCACTCCCACGGACCTTCTCACCACCGCGTCAAACTTGCAGATCTCGAAACAAATCCCGCATTTGATGCATTGCTGTTTATCCAGCCAGTGCGGCTTTTTCAGCTCTCCGCTGATCCCACCCTGCGGGCAAAGTTTGACGCAGGCCTTACAGCCCGTGCACTTTTCGGGGTCGATCCAGTATTCGATGAGCGCCTTGCAAACCGCCGCCGGGCATCTCTTATGCCGGATGTGAGCAATATATTCCTCTTCGAAATACTTGATAGTGGTGAGCAGCGGATTGGCGGCGCTTCCGCCCAAGGCGCAAAGCGAACTGTCCTGGACCGCATTGCCCAGATCGACCAGCCGTTCGAGGTCTCCTTCCCTGCCTTGTCCTTCGCACACGCGGTTCAGGATGCTTAGGATTTGCTTGACCCCTTCCCGGCAGGGAGTGCATTTGCCGCAGCTTTCATCCAGCAGGAAATTGAGGAAGTATCTTGCCACATCCACCATGCAGGTGTCTTCATCCATGACGATCATACCGCCCGACCCCATCATCGAGCCGACTTTGGTAAGCTCGTCAAAATCCACCGGCAGATGCAGCAGGGACTCCGGCAAACACCCCCCGCTCGGCCCGCCGGTTTGGACCGCTTTGAATTTCTTATTATTGGGAATGCCCCCCCCGATCTCATAGACGATTTCCCGCAAGGTGATGCCCATCGGCACCTCGACCAAACCGGTGCGGTTGATCTTCCCCACCAGCGAGAAAATCTTGGTGCCCTTGGAATTCTCCGTGCCCATCGAGCTGTACCAGCCCGCCCCACGATTGACGATCAGCGGAACATTGGCGTACGTCTCGACATTGTTCAAATTGCTGGGCTGGTTATGAATGCCTTTGTGCACCGTGTGCACGTACTTGGCGCGCGGCTCGCCGGGCTTGCCCTCGATGCTCGCCATTAACGCCGAACTCTCGCCGCACACAAACGCGCCGCCCCCCTGGCTGACCTGTACGTCAAAATCAAATCCCTCCTTACCCAATATGTTCTTACCCAAAAGCCCGCAGGCGCGCGCTTGCTCCACCGCATGGGTGAAGAATTTCAGGGCCAGGGGATATTCATGACGCACATAGATGAACCCTTGAGCCGGACTAACCCCGTAAGAGATGGCATAGGCCGCGATGATCAACCCTTCCAGCACCGAATGGGGATTCCCTTCGAGTACGGACCGATCCATGAACGCGCCCGGGTCCCCTTCGTCGGCATTAATAATCACATAGCGGATATCGCCATGAGCGTTGCGGCAGGTTTCCCACTTGAGACCGGCAGGAAAACCTCCGCCGCCTCTTCCGCGCAAACCGGCCTTCTTGACTTCCGCGATAACCTGCTCCGGAGTCATTTCAGAAAGCGCCTTGGGAAGCGCGGAATATCCGCCGATCCTCAAGTAGTCGTCAATACTCTGCGGGTTGATCAGGCGGTTGTTGCCGATCAGGAGGCGCTTTTGGCGGGTGAAAAAAGGCACCTCTGACTCGTGCACGATCTTCTCCGTGCTCCCCGGTTCCCGGTAAAGCAGCCGCTCGACGGGCTGGGATTTTTCCAGAACCTTGGTCAGGACTTCTTCCGCATCCTGGGAGCGCACCGAGGTGTAAAAAATCTCTTGCGGGAAGACCACCATCAAAGGGCCTTTTTCGCACAACCCGTGGCAGCCCGTAAAATTCAAGCGCACCTTGTCACCCAGGTTGTTCCCCTCGATGATTTCCTGGAGGGCGAGGTACAAGTCCCCGCTGCCCATGGCCGAGCATCCTGTGCCCCTACACACCGCGAGAGAGGGCAGATTGGGATTATGCGAGGCTACCAGTTCTGCCCGGTATTGGCTCAGCTCGGCCGGGCTGGGGAAAAAGGGAATTACTTTTTGGGCGAGCCTGGCTTCCGGCTGCGCTCCTTCCGCTTTCGGTCTGGCCCCCTTGCGCGGCTTCTGAGTTCTGCCCTCTCGGGCTTGCCGGAGCACCCTTCCCACCGAGGGCGCGCTCATATTCCCGTAATACTCGCCGTCCACCACCACGATGGGGGCAAGCGCGCAGGCTCCCAGGCAGTTGACCCTGTCTAAAGAGAATTCCAGGTCGGGAGTTGACTCTCCGGATTTGATTCCCAGCTTGCGCTCCACCTCTTCCAAGATAAGCGGCGCCCCGCGCACATGGCAGGCCGTGCCCATGCAGACATGGCATTGGTGCTTGCCACGCGGCTTGAGGCTGAAGGCCTTGTAAAAGGTGGAGATTTGAAAAAGCTGGCTGGCAGGAATCCGCAGCTCTTTGGCCAAGCAGCGCAGGTCCTCTTCCGGGAGGTATCTTTCCTGGTCCTGGAGTTCGTGTAGGATGGCGATAATCTGTTGCGGATTCCGTTGATAACGTTCCAGGATGCTTTCTAACGCAGCTTGATTCATCACACTTTCCTGGTTAAACCCGATCCCGTCGGACCCCTTCACCCCCGGCCCGCCTTCCCCAACGGGGTAGGGGAGGAGCGGCATTGGCAAGGAGCAGGTCTCTCCCCACTCCCCCGTGGGAGGGAGGGGCCGAGAGTGAGGGGGGGAGCAGGTTAGTTAATCCAGCCTTGTTTTCTATCGTCTTTTGTCTCCAGGCCGGCGACGGCCAAAGCCGCCCTGCGCAACTTCTCTTCCGCGACCTCATTGGCGTCCACCAGCTTGCGCGCCTTGGTGGGGCACGCCTCAAGGCAGGCCGGCTGCTTCCCCTCGATGAGCCGATCCCAGCAGAGACTGCACTTGGCCATCACTCCCCCGTCGGCCCTCCTGATCGCGCCGAACGGGCAGACCAATATGCAGCTCGAACAGCCAATGCAAAGTTCGCGCTTGAACAAAACGGTTTGGTCTCTGCCCGCACGAGAAAGCGCTGTAGTGGGACAAACCGCGGCGCAAGGCGCATCGTCACACTGCTGGCATTGTAGCGGCACGGGCTGAGTTCCAACCCGCCGTACGCGCACCCTGGTAGCGGGTTTCGGGTCTTCAAGAATCGCTTCAAACAGATTCTTGGATACAGACCGGCTGACGGCGCAGGCCAATTCGCAACTGTGGCAGCCCAAGCATTTCTTCAAATCCGTCACGATGATCTTCATTTATCGCTCTCTTCGTCAGAGGCTCCGAACAAACGCGTCTTACCCCGAAGCCAAGGGAGCCGCCCACTGTACGCCTATGGCGGCGGCTTGGTCAAGCGGCTTTTGTACGGGGGCGCGCGCCATGGAAGTGAGGTACTACCTGCTTTCGCCCCTAAAATTCCCGCTTCCCGACGCACACTATCCCGCCTCCTACTCTAGAGCATGCCTGATGCCAACCTAACCCCGGCCTACCCCGTTGCTGGCTCCGCGGATATTTGGGAATGATTACAGGGTTCTAGCGCCTCAGGCGGACCTTGATGCAGAGCGAGCGTCAAACCTGGGCCGGCTCTTCCAGGCGCGCACAGACAGGGAAATGCCCCAAAAGTGGTGAATTTTTCGCCATATACCTGGCTATGATGGGGGGTTTTTGCCCGGAAAAGGCAGGTCGTTTTGAGCGCTCACAAAAAGCTAACTGCTTTATTTTCAGCAGAGTCTTCGGTCCCTTCTGGGTAATCACTTTGTCGGGTCGATGTAGTCTCTTTTTCGCAATTTCTGCCCATTTTTCCCCCCGGCGGGGTGGCTTCGAAGCCCCCTCACCTGCCCTCGTGGTGTTTCACAAAGGTCAACAATACTAGGCTAAACACTGGCTTGTGATCATTCTGAGGCCAGCGTTCTTTGCTGGCCGAAGATTCCCGGCAGTTTCTTTGAACATCCAGTGAGCGGGAGCTGCGGAGATCCTTCGTCGTCCCCATCAGATCGGGACTCCTCAGGATGACTTGCCTGAGGTATGCGCCGTGTCTCAGCAAGTCCAACTTGCGAATTCAGGTCATGCCGGGTCTTGTTTCAGTTATACTCCCTGGAAAGCCATGACGTCGACGAGAGCGCCCGTCCACAGGATTTGACCCTCCTGCGATAGGAGCAGTTTCATATGACCAATCTCGAGAGGTTTGTGAAGACGATCAATTGGGAGCTTCCCGACCGAATCATGACCTACGACCTGGTCGATCACGGCGAGATTCTCAGGAGGTACGGTGGGGAAGGGGATTTGCTCGAGCGCAACGCTCGGATGTGCATGCGGATCGGTCTGGATGCCACACGCTACATTCACGACCCGGAACATCACTGGATGGGCGAGAAGGTCGAGAATTGGATTCGCTTCTTGGGCGTCGACCCTGCCCGATGGGAGTTGGTCGATACCGGCGGGACGGCCTGGATAGGCAAGCGGCCATTCAGCGACCTGCGCGGCCTCGAGAAGAACATGCCAAGCATGCCCAAGAAGAGCGAGATCGAGGAGTGGTACAAACCGACCATCAGGAAGATTAAGCAGATTTATGATTCGTACGACGTGGTTTTCATTGGCGGGGTCGAGGGTCCACTCACCGACGCTTACACTTACGCTGACATGACGTTGTTCTGCCTGGCCGTCTACGAGGCTCCGGAGCTGGCGGATCGGCTCATGGAGGTGTGCGGCGCCTTTTCGCAGTATATCGCCGAAGTGTATGCGGAGAATCCCTCCGCCCCGTTGCTTTTCATGGGTGAAGACGTTGCCGGCAAGCACGGACCGATCTTCAGTCCCAACTTCATTCGCGCCAAGGCCTTGCCCATCTGGAAGCGCATCGCCAAGCCCGTCAAAGACAAAGGGTATAAATTCCTCTATCACACCGACGGCCGGGCTGCCGAGATCTTGCCCATTATCGTGAATGAGCTCGGCGCTGACGGATTCAACCCCATCGAGCGCAACGGCTGCAACGACATCTTCGAGATTCGTCGGCTTTATCCGCGCACCCTGCTTTTCGGCAACGTTTGCTGTGAAGTTACCCTGCCCCACGGCACGCCGGACGAGGTCGAGCGGGAAACCCTCGAGATCATCGAGAAGATTGGACCCCAAGGTGGCATCCTGATCGGATCCTCGAGCGAAGTGCACGACCTGGTTCCCGTCGAGAACGCGCTGCGCATGTACGAAACCGTTCACCGCTACGGCAAATACCCGATCAATACGAAGCTGTAGAAAATCTCCGCACTTCTAGGCACAATGTCATTCCGAGCCCTTGGCTGTCATTCCGAGCGTAGCGAGGAATCACGCCCTGGACCGCGGGGGAGGCTCAGAGCGAGGTTCCTTGCCATGAAAATGGTTGTGCCGAAAGCACCTTGGAGTGCGGTATCCGTCAGCCGACGGACTTTTCGCTTTGAGTTCAAGGCGGTCCCGCATGGCGGGACCGCAGTCCAAGGCGCTTCGCGCATTTTCATGCAGAGTGGTGAGCCGAAGGATCATGAAATCTGCGCTCGGAATGACACTTGACCTATAGCACGACTGTAAGGCCAATGAATAGGAGGCATCATATGGTTAAGAGACTAGGGGCACGAACGGCGGCAATGCTGGTCGGTTTCTTCGTGGCCGTGCAAATGGCCGCGGCGCAAGTCTACATGCACCCCGTCGTAGAAGCTTTGGCGCGAGAGCGCCCGGCGGTGAGCGACGCGATGCTTGAGCTCCTCAAGAAGGTGCACATCGAGAACGCCTGGGGGGTCTTGATGAAGCATGGTTACGAGCATCAATTCGCCGGCGGGTTCATCGCCTCACAGCCCGATGTTCCGCTGGTAGGCCGCGCCGTAACGCTTCAGTATTTGCCCATCCGTCCCGATCTGCAAAAGGCTTTGAATGCCATCGCGGAGAAGACCGATCACTCCCCGGTGTTTAACGTGCGCGCTGCGGAGGAGGCCAAGCCCGGAGACGTGATTGTGGTACAACTGGGCGGCCTGGCAGTGGATTTGAAGGACACCATGTTTATGGGCGACGTTACCGCCACCGGCATCCGCGCCCGCGGGGCCGCCGGAGTGATTATCGACGGCGGCACGCGCGACTGGGACGTCATCCGCACGTGGAAGGATTTTCCCATCTACGTGCGCGGCGTGTACGTGGTGGGGCAGGCTGCGCAGGTGGGCGTGGACTGGAACGTCCCCATCCGCCTCGATGAGGTTACCGTTTTGCCCGGTGACATTATTCTCGGCACGGCGGAGGGCGTGCTCGTGATCCCACCCCAGTTCGTCGAGGAAATTGTGACCCAAGATGAGGTCACCGAAACGCGCGAAGACTTCGAGCGCCTTCAGATGAAAGAAGGAAAGTATCGCGCCCGAGACATCTACCCGATGAAGCCCGAACTCGAAAAGCTCTTCCAGGATTGGCTGAAGAAACGCCAGGCGCATTGAACCTACAAGCCGACACTGTTGTACCACCATGATAATGTCCCCTTTTGTCCTCGTTAGAAATGTCCCCTAATGTGACCTCCGGAAAGGAGGTCAGATTGGGGCGAACCGAGATGAGCAAGGAAGAGTTGAGGAAGGTTGAGG